>ERZ1643251.1313-NODE-1313-length-28674-cov-4.132395_pt1 | contig 28674 bp, 41 predicted proteins | sample MGYA00579261_ERZ1643251 | MGnify/ENA primary metagenome ERZ1643251 (study PRJEB29033, sample SAMEA4952267) | chicken gut metagenome | biome: Broiler Chicken; feature: Gastrointestinal Tract; material: Caecum | place: Ireland | collected 2018 | study: Broiler... | reverse complement strand
ATGCCTTCTTTCGGTATTACTTTTTGCCTGCGCCGACGGGGATATCGCCTCGCTGGTGCCTTTACGCGAAGAAATTTATCTGCAAATCGACAAGTCTTTCGTAATAGACGATTACGTTACAGTTACGGGAAAAGGCAAACTCGGTTATACCGTGGAAAATCCCGACGTGTTACGCCTTGACGGAAACATTGTTACGGGAATAAGCGAAGGGACGGGTTACGTCACGGTGACGGGAGGGAGCGCAAGCTGTCGGCTGAAAATAATCGTTATCGATTCCTCGGTGATAAAAGTTAATTTATCCGACGCGACTTTCGCTTACGACGGGGAAAAAAAGTTTCCGCTTCTTTCGGGGAATCTTCCCGACGGAGCTGTCGTTAAATATTATTGCGACGGAGAAGAATTCGACGGGGCGGCGTTGCCGGGAATTTATAATATTAAGGTGGAGGTGCTGCCTCCCGAGGGAATGACGGTGGAATATCTGTCCGACGAAGCCACTCTTACCGTAAACAAAGCCGTTCTCGATTTAAGCGGAGTGAGTTTTCCGTCTTTGACCGTGCCTTACGACGGGCAACCAAAGACCCTGCTTTTGAAAGGGGAACTTCCCGAAGGGGTGACGGTTCGTTACGAAAACAACACAGCTACCGACAGCGGAACGTATATTGCTAAAGCATATCTGCAAGTCGACGAAACCATTTATGTTTCTCCCGCTCCGCTTACAGCGCGACTGACGATAAATAAAAGGGCTTTTGATTTTTCGTACGGGGAGTTTGAAACGACTGCGGTTTCCTATGACGGCAAAACGCATATTCCCGTAATAGATCTGCCCGACGGGCTTAATGCCGAGTATTACGTTTACCGTCAATCCGCCAAAGAAAAATATATTCCGCTGGAAGATTATCTTTCCGCATACGCCTCGGAAAAACCTTTCGTAAACAGCGGAACGTATATTTTGAAAGCGGCATTTTCCTCGAGCGAGGAATATTTGAAAAATTATAATCTGCCTGCCGATAAGGAAATAGAAATCCGTATCAAGAAAGCCGATTTCGTCAATACCCTGGTCTGGGAGGACGACGGACCTTTCGTTTACGACGCAAGTCCCGTTACGGTGGGGGTAGGGGAGGGTCACTCCGTCCGTCTTATCGGCAAAATGCCTTCGGGCGTCAACGGAGAGTTCCCCGAAAGCGTGACGGTTACTTTCGTTTACGATAAAGATAAGGATACCTCGATAAAAGGCACCACCCTTGATTTTACCGACGCCGGAAGATATACCGTAAAAGCGACGTTTACGATGCCTTCGGGGTATTCGGTAAATTATAATCCGCTTTCGGAAATGACTTACTCTTTCACGATATCCAAAGCCGAATACGGAAAACCCTTTACTTTCGATACGACGGACGAGAGCGGAAAGGATTTTTCCTCGCCGCAGGGTTACGACGGATTTACACATATTTTCGGACTTAAGTTTTCTTCGGAAGAAGAAGAAACCGCCTTTCTTACCGACGTGGCGGTTTCCTATTATTATAAATTGAACGGAGGGGAGGAAATTTCTTGCGATGAAAATCCCGTTTCCGTCATCGACGCGGGCGAGTACGTCATAGGTTACCGCCCTGCTTTCCGTAGCGAAAGTTTCGGCAAAAATTATATTCTGCCCGAAAACGGAGAAATAACAGTGGTTATTACGCCCGTTGTTTACGATATGACAAAAGTGGTTTTCGCCGACGAAACGGTCACTTACGACGGGAACGCCCATTCTTTGGAAGCGACGGGCTTGCCCGACGACGTATCCGTAGAATATGAGGACAACGGACAGACCGTAGTCGGGATCTATACCGTCAAGGCGACTTTTTCGGTGGCAGGAATGTCGAAGAGGAATTACGTTTTGCAGGGGATAAACGGCGAAATAGATTATCTCGAAGCGGTTCTGACGATAAACAAGGCGCCTTCTCCTATAGATGAAGCCGACCTGAAGGTCTATTCCGTCACGGGCGGCGTTTACGACCCGAATAAAACTCTTTCCAACTATACCGTGACGGGACCCGACTCTTTCGTAAGGTGGCGGTATCCCGCTACCACGCCCGTTTGCAACGTGGCTTTTTACGAAGCGGTCTATAATCCCGACTCTGCCAATTACCTGGACGGATATTTCTTTTTGGCTCTTACGATTACCCCTATGGTTCTCGACGGGAACCTGATAAGCGTTTCCGACCAGTTCCGTCCCTATACGGGGAAAGCCGTTTCGCCCGAAATTTTTTATGACGGAACTTCCGGCGGTCTGTTTGTAAGCGAATACGTTTGCGAAAGCGGAGCCGTTGAAGAAGGGAAGCATATCCTTACCGATTTTAATATAACGCTTAAAGACCCCGTAAATTATTCCTTGGAAAACGCTCCCGCGTCCTCGACCTTAACATTATATATATATAATCCGAACCTCTACGTTTACGACGGATTGCGTCTTACGCAGTATAAGGGGAATCAGAGCGTCGTTTCCGTACCCGAAGGGACCGTGTCCGTTTACAACGGAGCTCTTTCGGGTAAAAGCGCCGTGGTTTCCTTAACTTTGCCCGAAAGTCTGGTTTCTCTTTCGGCAAACTCTCTTACCGGACTGGTTTCTCTTGCCGAACTTACTTTGCCTTTCCTCGGACGGAACAAGTCCGAAGAAGGAGCATTGAAAGACGTTTTCGGCGGGGCGGTGCCTCCGTCCCTTGCAAGAGTGACGGTAACTGCTATGGATCACGTTCCCGAGAATGCGTTTTTTAACGACGAATTTTTACTTTACGTTAATTTTTCGATGACGGTTTCCGCAATAGGCGCGCACGCTTTCGACGGGTGTCTGTCGTTGCGCGAGGCTTCCTTCCCCGACGTCGTTTCGGTGGGAGAAAGCGCATTCAGAAAGTGTTTTTCGTTGGAAAGGCTTGTTTTGCCTTTCGTGGGATATTCCGCCGAGGAGCAAGGGGGAGTGAGCCTGATTTTCGGTTCTAACGGCGGCGAAAACGCTTATTCCGATTACCGACTCAAAACTTTCGACCTTTCGTCGGGGAAAATAGTTTCTCTTCCCGAAAGAGCTTTTGCCGATATGGTTTCGCTGGAAACGATAATTTTCCCTTCTTCTTTAAGAATGATAGGCAGGCAGGCTTTCAGCGGAGTTAAAGCCGAAATAACGTTGAACGAGTATTTTACCGAAATAACGGACGGAATGTTTTACGGTTATCTCGGGACGGAATTGGTTTTGCCTTCCACGGTAACCGCTATAGGACGGGAGGCTTTCCGCAACGCGTCCAACCTCAAGTCCTTGACTTTGCCTGCAAGCGTGCGTTATATTTCCGAATACGCTTTTGCGGGAGTCAAAGCGGAAATCGTCTTTGCGGAAAATTCACTTTATTCGGCGGTGGAAAAGAGAACTTTTGCCTTATATGGAGGAAGTTACGTCGGACTGCCTTCCACTGTCACGAGTATAGGCGATTACGCTTTTGAGGGAAGTGCCTTGACCACGGTTACTCTTCCGTCGGCAGTAACCGAACTCGGCGATTACGTTTTTTATAACTGCAAGTCTCTGTCTTCTGCGACGGTGGAAACGACTTATGTTTCTTTCAGAATGTTCGCAGGGAGCGAAAAATTGGAAAAACTCACGTTGAAAGGCGTTACGACGATAGAAAATTACGCTTTCGAAAATTGCGTTAAGCTCCTTACCGTCGCTTTCGACGAATCCTTGGAAAAAATAGGCGATTACGCTTTCGCAGGGTGTTATGCTCTTTCGGTGGTTTCCTTTGCCTCGTCCGAAGCGCCCGTTTTCGGCACGAGTCCCTTCCCGACTTCGCAGAAAATCGGAGTTTACGTCCCCGAAGTCGCTCTTTCGCAATATAAAACCTTGCTGGAAATTTATTCGAATATAAGCGTTTATAAAGCAGGTTAAGGACGTTTACATAAAAATTCGGCTTAATTTATATTCCGTCTTTTCTTTAAGGAAAGGGCGGATTTTGTTTTTTTGAAAAAAAACGGCTATTTTTTAATTTTTACGAAAAAAATATTTGACAGGCTTGACGGGCTGTGGTAATATGATAAGGCTGTTATTAGGGTAGATGTGGGAGGTTACCGCGCAATCGGATAGTTTCCACGGACTTACGCAACCGCACGACGGGGGCGACTAACTGAAATAGAGGGTGTGCAAACGCCTTTTATTAAAAGACAGCTCGACACACGCGGATAAGTGTGAAAGTTAGGTAAAACACAGGAGGTAAAAACATGGCAGGTCAAAAGATCAGAATCAAGTTAAAAGCTTATGACCACAATCTCATCGACACTTCGGCTTCCAAAATAGTCGACGCGGTGAAACGCACCGGAGCCAGCATTTCCGGTCCTATTCCTCTCCCCACCGAGAAGGAAATAGTTACCATTTTGCGTGCTCCTCATAAGGACAAGGACAGCAGAGAGCAGTTCGAGTTACGGACCCACAAGAGACTTATAGACATCTATAACTCCACTTCCAAAACCGTCGACGCTCTTATGAAACTCGATTTGCCGGCAGGCGTCGATATTCAGATAAAGTTATAATAGGAGGCTTATAAATGAAAAAGGCTATTTTAGGCAGAAAGTTAGGTATGAGCCAAATATTCACTTCCGACGGCAGAATGATACCCGTCACGGTAGTTGAGGCGGGACCTTGCCCCGTAGTACAGGTCAAAACCGTCGCTAAAGAAGGTTACGATGCGGTTCAGGTCGCGTTCGGCGAAATCAAGGAAAAGAACGTTACCAAACCTCTCAAAGGTCATTTCGGCAAAGCCGGCGTGGACGCTAAACGCGCATTGAGAGAATTCCGTTTCGACGATTGTTCCTCTTATGCGGTAGGTAACGTCATTACCTGCAACGTTTTCGCTCTCGGCGACAAAGTTACCGTAGTGGGTACCACCCGAGGCAGAGGATACACCGGCGTTATCCAGAGATGGAACGCTCAGAGAATAGGCTCCATGACTCACGGTACCGGACCCATCCACAGAAGCGTTGGTTCCATGGGCGCGAACTCCGATCCCAGCCGTGTGTTCAAGAACAAGAAAATGGCAGGTCAGTACGGTAACGAACAGGTCACCGTCAAGAACCTGGAAGTGGTACGCATAGACGAAGCGAGAAACCTTTTGCTCATCAAGGGCGGTATTCCCGGAGCCAAAGGCAGCCTGGTCATCGTCAAGGCGTAAGGGAGGTAGTACTATGGAATTAAAAGTATTTAATACTAAAGGTAAGAAAGTGAAAACGATCACCGTAAGCGACGAAGTGTTCGGAGCCGAATACAACGAAGCGCTCATTCATCAGGTGGTCGTAGCTCAACTCGCCAACAAACGCCAAGGCACCAAAAGCACGCTGACCAGAACCGAAGTTCGCGGCGGCGGCATCAAACCGTGGCGTCAGAAGGGTACCGGACGCGCCCGTCAGGGCAGCACCCGCGCTCCGCAGTGGAGACACGGCGGCGTGGTTTTCGCTCCGAAGCCCAGAGATTTTTCCAAGAAAATCAACAAACAGATGAAAGCTCAGGCGTTCAAGAGCGCGTTGAGCCAGAAATTGAGACAGGACGAACTGGTGGTTTTGGACGCTATCAACCTCGCCGAAGGCAAGACCCGTCTTATGGCTGAAGTCTGCGCCGCTCTCGACGCAGGGAAGAAAGCGTTGTTCGTACTCGGCGACGCCAACGAAAACGTCGTTCGCGCCGCACGCAATCTGCCCGAGGCTGCCACCGTTTCCGCCGATATCCTTTCGGTACTCGACCTTGTCGCAGCAAACAAGGTGTTCCTTACCGCGGACGCCGTTAAGAAAATCGAGGAGGTCAACGCATAATGAACAACTACGATATTATCATTAAGCCCGTTCTTAGCGAAAAAAGTTACAACGGCGTTGCCGATAAAGACTATACTTTCATCGTTATGGCGCAGGCTTCCAAAACCGAGATCAAAAACGCAGTAGAACACGTTTTCGGAGTTAAAGTCGCAAGAGTAAACGTAGCTAACTACGACGGAAAACTTAAACGTATGGGCAGAACTCAGGGAAGACGTTCCTCTTACAAGAAGGCTTACGTCAAACTTACCGCCGACAGCAAGCCCATCGAGTTCTTCGAGAGCTTGTCGTAAGGAAGGAGGGTAAAATGGCTATTAAGAGATACAAACCTACCAGCCCGGCACGCAGATTTTTCACGGTTTCCGACTTTGCGGAAATCACCTGCACCAAACCGGAAAGAAGTTTGCTGGAAAGCAAGAACAAGACCGGCGGCAGAAACGCCAACGGCAGAATTACCGTCAGACACATCGGCGGCGGAAACAGACAGAAATACCGTATCATCGACTTCAAGAGAAACAAAGACGGTATTCCCGCAGTCGTCAAGACCGTGGAATACGATCCCAACCGTTCGGCTAACATCGCTTTGGTGTGCTACGCCGACGGAGAGAAGAGATACATTCTCGCTCCTTTGGGATTGTCGGTAGGCGACACCGTTATGAGCGGAGAAGGCTGCGACATCAAAGCCGGCAACTGCCTCCGTCTTGCGGATATCCCCGTAGGTACGATGATTCACAATATCGAATTACAGCCCAAACGCGGCGGACAGATTGCCCGTAGCGCGGGAAGCGCGGCGCAGCTTATGGCTAAGGAAAACAACAAAGCCACGCTCCGTATGCCCAGCGGCGAAATGAGATACGTTCCTTTGGAATGCAGAGCCACCGTCGGACAAGTCGGCAACCTCGAACACGAAATAGTAAGTTTGGGTAAAGCCGGACGTAAAAGACATATGGGCGTTAAACCTACCGTACGCGGTTCTGTTATGAACCCCTGCGACCACCCGCACGGCGGCGGCGAGGGCAAGAGCCCGATCGGAAGACCCGGACCCGTTACTCCTTGGGGAAAACCCGCTCTCGGTTACAAGACCCGCAAGAAGAACAAGACGTCCAACAAGTCTATTATCAAGCGTATAAACTAACAGGAGGAGCAAATGAGCAGATCTATAAAGAAAGGCCCCTATGTGCATGAAAGCCTTAAGAAAAAGATTTTGGCAATGAACGCCTCGGGCGACAAAAAACCCATCAAAACCTGGTCTCGTGCCTCCACTATATTCCCCGAATTTGTCGGACACACCATAGCCGTTCACGACGGAAAGAAGCACGTTCCCGTATATATTACCGAGGATATGGTCGGATTGAAACTGGGCGAATTCGCCCCCACCAGAATTTTCCGTGGACACGCCGGAAGCAAGACCACCGGAAAGAAATAGGAGGTAAGAAATGGGAAAAACTTATTTGAAAGCAGTTAAAAGAGCCGAGCAGGCGGACAGAAGACCTCACGCTTGCGCCAAATATATCCGTATCTCTCCTTATAAAGTAAGAGCGGTACTGGATCTTATCAGAGGCAAGAGCTATCGCGAAGCGGTAGGTATCCTGGAAAACCTCAACAAATCTTCTTCCGAACCGGTATTGAAGGTATTGAAGAGCGCTGGAGCCAACGCCGAAAACAACCTCGGATTCAACACCGACGAACTTTACGTTGCTAAATGCTTTGCCGACCAGGGTCCCACTCTCAAAAGATACATCGCAAAAGCTCACGGCAGAGCCGGCGGACTTTTGAAGAGAACCAGTCACATCACCGTCGTACTCGACGTCGTGAACAAATAGGAGGTATACAAATGGGTCAGAAAGTTAATCCGCACGGTTTAAGAGTAGGAGTTATCAACGGCTGGGATACCCAATGGTATGCCGACAAGAAGACCTTCGCCACCAACCTTGCGCAGGACAACAAAATCAGAAAAACTCTGAAAAAAGATTATTATAACGCCGCCGTCAGCAAGATTATGATCGAGCGTGCCGCCAACACCGTTACCGTCAATATGTACTGCGGTCGTCCCGGTGTCGCGATAGGCAAGGAAGCCAGCGGGATTGCGGCTATCAAGAAGACGGTGGAAAAGATCGTTCCCGGCAAAGTCATCAATATCAACGTACTTGAAGTCAAGAAAGTGGATATCGACGCACAGCTTGCCGCAGAAAGCATCGCCGCCAACCTCGAAAAGAGAATTCAGTTCCGTCGCGCTATGCGTCAGGTTATGGGCAGAGCCATCAAAAGCGGAGCTTTGGGTGTAAAAACCATGGTAAGCGGTCGTTTGGACGGAGCGGAAATCGCCAGAAGCGAACATTACAGCGAAGGAAGCATTCCGCTGCAGACTCTGAGAGCCAATATCGATTACGGTTTTGCCGAAGCTAAAACCACCTACGGTATCATCGGAGTCAAGGTATGGATTTACAAAGGTGAAGTATTCACCAAGCAAGGAAAAGGAGGAGACGCGTCATGTTAATGCCTAAGAGAGTAAAAAGAAGAAAACAGCACAGGGGCAGAATGACCGGTAAAGCCAACAAGGGCAACGTCATCGCTTACGGCGAATACGGACTTGTGGCTCAGGAACCGAGCTGGATCACCTCTAACCAGATAGAGGCAGCCCGTGTAGCTATGACCAGATATATCAAACGTGGCGGTAAAGTTTGGGTAAACATCTTCCCTCACAAACCTATTACCAAGAAACCCGCCGAAACCAGAATGGGTTCCGGTAAAGGTAGCCCCGAATACTGGGTAGCGGTAGTAAAACCCGGCAGAGTTCTGTTCGAAATGGCGGGAGTAAGCGAAGACATCGCCAGAGAGGCATTGCGTCTTGCGGCAAATAAACTTCCCATCAAGTGTAAGTTTATGAAGAAAGACGACGAAGCAGCAGCGGAGGGTGAAGAATAATGAAAGCGATTAAATTTTTTGAAATGAGCACCGAAGAGCTTAACAACAAGTTAGGCGAACTGAAGGCAGAATTATTCAATCTTCGTTTCAAGCACGCCGCACGTCAGCTCACCAACCCCGCGGTTTTGGTGGAATGCAAGAGAAACATAGCGAAAGTAAAGACTATTTTGCGTCAGCGCGAACTCGGCATCAGTGCGGAACCCGTCAAGAAGGCGAAAAGAAGCGCGAAGAAATAGGAGGCAGTGAATAATGGAAAGAAATCTCAGAAAATCGAGAGTAGGCATAGTGGTCAGCGACAAAATGGACAAGACCATAGTTGTTGCCGTAGTAAGGAAGGTCAAGCACCCTCTTTACAAGAAGTACATTACCAGGACCAAGAAGTTTAAGGCGCACGACGAACTCAATCAGTGCGGCATAGGCGACAAGGTTGAAATAGTCGAAACCCGACCGATTTCCAAGGACAAATGCTGGAGACTGGCCGAGATTATCGAGAAGGCTAAATAAGGAGGACGGACAATGATACAACCACAATCCAGATTGAAAGTAGCCGATAATTCCGGAGCCAAAGAGATTATGTGCATAAGGATACTCGGCGGAAGCTACGTCAGGAGCGCCAACATCGGCGACGTAATCGTAGCCAGCGTCAAATCCGCCGCCCCCAACGGTACCGTTAAGAAGGGCGACGTGGTGAAAGCCGTTATCGTCCGTACCCACAAAGGTATAATGAGAGCCGACGGTTCCCACATCAAATTCGACGACAACGCAGCGGTTATCATCGACAATCAGAAACAACCCCGCGGGACTCGTATTTTCGGGCCGATCGCCAGAGAATTGAGAGAGAAAGACTATATGAAGATCATTTCTCTCGCTCCCGAGGTTCTGTAGGAGGTAAAGGATGAAGTTAAGTGTTAAGAAAGGCGATTATGTAAAAATCATCGCGGGCAGCGACAAAGGCAAGACCGCTCAGATAATTGCGGTGGACCTCGATAAAGGCAGAGTTACCGTCGAAGGTAAGGACGTAGGACAGGTCAAGAAAGCGGTCAAGGCGAGAAAAGCCTCCGACAAGAGCGGTATCATCAATATGCCCAAGACCGTGGACGCTTCCAACGTTATGCCCATTTGCGCTTCCTGCGGAAAAGCCACCCGCGTAAAACACGCCATAGTGGACGGCAAAAAAGTCCGTATGTGCAAATGCGGAGCAGTGCTGGAAACCAAGAAGAAAGAAGAAAAGAAGGCCAAGGCGACCGTGCGTAAACGCAGCACCAAGAAAGCCGCCGAAGTCGTCAATCCCAATCCCGATACCTCTCTGGACGCAGCCGTAGGAATCGCTCCCAACGTTTCAGAGCTTGAGGCTCCCGCCGAAACCAAGGTAATCGAATAGGAGGCAAAGAATGGCAGAAAAATACGTTAACAGAGTAAAAGCGCGTTACGCTACCGAAGTAGTGCCCGGACTTATCAAGGCATTCGGTTACAAGAACGTGATGCAGGTACCGAAACTGGAAAAAATCACCCTTAATATGCGTTTAGGCGACATTAAGGACAACGCTAAATCCATGCAGATTGCGGTAAGCGAACTGGAAAAGATAGCCGGACAGAAAGCTGTGGAAACCAAAGCCAAAAAGTCCGTAGCCAACTTCAAAGTTCGTCAGAATATGGTAGTCGGAGCGAAAGTTACCTTGAGAGGAGACCGTATGTGGGACTTCTTCGACAAGCTCGTCAGCATCGCTCTTCCCCGTGTCCGTGACTTCAAAGGCGTCCCGACCGACAGTTTCGACGGCAGAGGAAATTACGCTTTGGGTATTAAGGAACAGCTCCTCTTCCCCGAAATTTCCTACGATCAGATCGAGAAAGTCCGCGGTTTCGACGTTTGCTTCGTGACCACGGCGTCTTCCGACGAAGAAGCCAAAGAGCTTCTGAAACTTCTCGGAATGCCCTTTGCCAGATAGGAGGTAACAAATGGCTAAAAAAGCGATGATAAACAAGCAACAAAGAAAGCAGAAGTTTTCCACCAGAGAGTACACCCGTTGTTCTATCTGCGGCAGACCTCACGCTGTCTTGAAAAAATACGGCATCTGCAGAATTTGCTTCAGAGAGCTGGCTTACAAAGGTCAGATCCCCGGCGTAAAGAAAGCGAGCTGGTAAGGAGGTATTGAAATGGCTATGACAGACCCCATTGCAGATATGTTGACCCGTATCAGAAACGGATTGACGGCAAGACACGAAAAAGTTACCGTTCCTTCTTCCAATATGAAAATGGCTATTGCTCAGATTCTGGTAGAAGAAGGTTACGTCAAGAGCGCCAACCTTATCAAGGAAGAAGGCGACCCCCAGGGCAAAATCGAAATCGAACTGAAGTACGGCGCAAACTACGCTAAAGTTATTTCCGGACTGAAGAGAATTTCCCGTCCCGGACTGAGAGTTTACGCCAAAAGCGACGAACTTCCCAAGGTTCTCAACGGACTGGGCATCGCGATCATCTCAACTTCCAAGGGCGTTATGACCGACAAGAAGGCCCGCGCGATAGGCGCAGGCGGCGAAGTACTCGCCTACGTTTGGTAAGGAGGTAAGATATGTCCAGAATAGGTAGATTACCCGTAGTTATTCCCGACGGAGTGAAAGTTACCGTAGAAGGAAACGTGGTTACCGTAGCAGGCAAACTCGGAACCCTTTCCCAGGTTATCGAAAACAAAGATATCGCCGTAGCGGTCAACGGAAACCACGTCGAAGTTACCAGAAAGAACGAAATCAAAACCACCAAATCCGCTCACGGTCTTTACAGAGCCCTTATCGCCAATATGGTGGAAGGCGTAAGCAAAGGCTACGAAAAGGGACTGGTTATCGCCGGTGTCGGTTACAAGGCTCAGGTTACGGGCAAGGATCTCGTCCTCAACGTAGGATATTCTCACCCCGTCAACGTCGCTTGTCCCGACGGTATAACTTTCGCTTGCCCCTCCGCTACCGAAATCAGCGTGAAAGGCATCGACAAAGTTCAGGTAGGACAGGTCGCCGCCAACATCAAAGCCATCCGCAAGCCCGAACCTTACCACGGATACGGTATCCGCTACAAGGATGAAGTTATCCTCCGCAAAGAGGGCAAGACTGCCGGTAAATAAAGGAGTGCGTTATGATTAGCAAGATTAACAAGAACGAAATAAGAAAAGCAAGACACGACCGTATGCGCCATTATCTTAACGGCACTGCGGAGAAACCCCGTCTGAACGTTTACCGTTCCCTGAACCATATTTACGCTCAGATAATAGACGACGAAGCCAATAACGGCAACGGAGCTACTCTCGTAGCGGCTTCCACCGTCGAGAAAGAAATTATGGCAAAAGTCAAGGATATGACCAAAAGCGAAGCAGGCAAGGAAGTAGGAAAAATTCTTGCCGAGAGAGCTAAAGCCAAAGGAATATCCAAGGTAGTATTCGACAGAGGCGGATACCTTTACACCGGACGCGTAGCTGCGCTTGCCGACGGTGCGAGAGAAGGCGGACTGGATTTTTAGGAGGAAGGCATGGCAAGAAACGAAAAATTCAACAGAGAGCCGAAAGACGATTTGATTAAAAAGACAGTGTCCGTCAACCGCGTTACCAAGGTTGTCAAGGGCGGACGCACGATGCGTTTTGCAGCGCTGGTCGTAGTAGGCGACGGAAAAGACAGAGTAGGATGTGGACTCGGTAAAGCCAAGGAAGTTCCCGAAGCTATCGAAAAGGCTATCAAAGCCGCTACCAAGTCCATGATAACCATTTCTACCGTGGGAAGCACCATTCCCCACGCTATAGAAGGCGTTTACGGTCGCGGCAAGGTCAAACTGATGCCCGCCGTGGAAGGTACCGGAGTTATCGCAGGCGGACCCGTCAGAGCGGTACTCGAAGTTACCGGGATAAAAGATATCCGTTCCAAGTCCATCGGCAGCAACAACCCCATCAACTGCGTAAAAGCCACCATTAACGGACTGGCTACGTTGAGAACGGCGGAAGAAGTCGCCAGAATACGCGGTATCGAAGCGTCCGATTTAGCGGAATAAGGAGGATTTTATTATGGCTAAACTTAAAGTTACTTTGATTAAATCCACCATAGGCAGAGTAGTCAAACAGCAGGCTACCGTGAAAGCTCTCGGGCTTAAGAAAATAGGCTCCGAGGTGATCGTGGAAGACAACGCCGCCATGCGCGGTATGGTCTCCAAAGTGAGCCACCTCGTCAAAGTCGAAGAGGTTGAGTAAGGAGGTCAGATATGAAGTTACACACTATTGCGCCGGCACCCGGAGCGGTCACCAAACCCAAAAGACTCGGCAGAGGTATAGGTTCGGGACTCGGTAAAACTTCCGGTAAAGGTCATAAAGGACAGTGGGCACGCAGCGGAGGCGGCGTCAGACCCGGTTTCGAAGGCGGCACGATGCCTTTGACCCGTAGGTTGCCGAAGAGAGGGTTCAAGAACGCTCTGTTCAAGAAAGTTTACTCCATCGTCAATCTCAAAACTCTCGAGGAAAAATTCGAAAACGGAGCGGTTATCAACGCAGAAGTTCTGAAGGAAGCAGGCGTTATTTCCAAAATAGAAGCCTACGGCCTCAAAGTCCTCGGAGACGGCGAACTCACCAAGAGTTTCACCGTGCAAGCTAATAAATTCACTACTTCGGCCGCCCAGAAAATTGAACAAGCAGGCGGAAAAGCAGAGGTATTATAATGCTTCAAACCATAAAAAATGCGTTTTTATCGCCGGAAATCCGCAAAAAGATACTCCTGACTCTGGGGATACTTCTTATCTACAGATTAGGATGCTTTGTGCCGATTCCCGGCATTAACCTTTCCGACACTTTCGGGCAGGCTTCGGAAAACGATTTTATGGCAATGCTAAGCATGATAACGGGCGGCTCGTTGCAGAACGGTACCATTTTCGCTTTGGGAATTATTCCGTTCATCAACTCCTTTATAATCATGCAGTTGCTTACCTTAATAATTCCGAAACTCGAGAAACTGTCGAAAGAAGGAGAGGAAGGCCGCAAGAAAATCAATCAATATACCAGATATCTTGCCATTCTTCTCGGACTCATTCAGGCTATCGGCGTTATGTTCAGCTGGAAAAGCAGCATTACCGGCGTTTTCGGTTCGGACAGCGGCGTAAGCAGAGCGTTTACTATGGTATGTATAGTTATTATACTTACCGGCGGAAGTTCGTTGGTTATGTGGCTCGGCGAACGTATCACCGAATACGGTATAGGCAACGGTACTTCCCTTATAATTTTCGTAGGTATAGTTTCCTCTCTCGGAACCTCTCTCGGAACGGCTATTTTCAGCACCATTCCCTCGCAGGTCAAGGAAGGGGATCTGACCGGTATATGGTTCCTGATGGGATTTATTCTTCTCGTCATCTTACTGTTCGGACTCATAGTGTTCGTCGATCTCAGCGAACGCAGGATACCCGTTCAGTACGCAAAACAAATCAAAGGCAACAAAATGTACGGCGGACAGTCCACGCATATTCCCATTAAGGTCAATTCCGGCGGGGTTATGCCGATTATCTTCGCGTCCAGCCTTATCATGTTCCCGCAGATGATTATGCAGTTCGTCGGAAGCACCAACGCCTTCGTGGTATGGTGGTACGAATGGATGGGAGTGGGAGGACACCTGTATCCTCTGTTTATGTTCCTTCTCATTATCTTCTTTGCGTATTTCTACGCTCAGATACAGTTCAATCCCGACGATATCGCTCGTATGATTCAGCAGAACGGCGGATTTATTCCCGGCATCAGACCCGGCAAATCCACCAGCGACCATCTTCGTAAAATCAATAACAGAATAACCCTTTTCGGAGCGTTGTTCTTAGCGTTCGTGGCGTTGATACCGACCTATATTCTTCAGATACAGGGCTTTGCCACCCTCGGTTTCAACAACGCTTTCAGCGCAACGGGATTGCTTATAGTGGTCAGCGTGGCTCTGGAATTCCAGAAACAGCTGGAAAGCCAGTTGCTTATCAAGAACAATAAAGGATTTTTGAAATGATGAGAATTATACTTTTAGGAGCGCCCGGAGCCGGTAAAGGCTCCCAGGCGACGAAAATCGCCGCAAAATACGGTATCGCGCATATTTCCACCGGAGACGCTCTCCGCGCGAACATAAAGAACGGTACCGAACTCGGGAAATTCGCCAAGTCCTTCATCGATAAAGGGCAGCTGGTTCCCGACGAAGTGGTGGTGGGTATAGTCGCCGACAGAATTAAGGAAGCCGATTGCGTAAACGGTTTCCTCCTCGACGGATTTCCCCGCACCATACCGCAGGCGGAAGCTCTCGGAAAACTCACCGATATAGATTACGTCATCAACATCGACGTCGATTTCGATCTCATAGCGGCGAGAATCGGGGGCAGACGTATGTGTTCCTGCGGCGAAAGCTATCATATTTCCACCTATTCTTCCGACGTATGCGCTAAATGCGGAGCCAAACTTTATCAGAGAGCCGACGACAAGGAAGAAACGGTCAAGGAAAGACTTGCAGTTTACGAAAAACAGACTGCGCCCCTCGTGGACTACTACAAGGCGAGCGGAAAACTCGTTAACGTGGACGGGAACAAGAGTATCGACGAAGTCTTCGCTTCTATAGTTAAGGTTTTGGATGGTAACGATTAAGAGTCCCGAGCATATCGAATCCATGCGTATAGCGGGCAGAATACTCGCCCGCACGCTGGACTTGGTCGAAAAGGCTGCGCGTCCCGGCGTAAGCACCGCGGAACTGGACCGTCTGGCTTACGACTTTATAGTCAAAGAAAACAAGGCGATACCGTCTTTTCTGAATTACGACGGGTATCCTGCGACCCTTTGCACCTCAATAGACGACGAAATAGTCCACGGTATTCCCTCGGAAAAAAGAATACTTAAGGAAGGTCAGCTCCTCAAGATAGATTGCGGAGTGGGCTGGAAAGGATACCATACCGACGCGGCGAGAACGGTTCCGATAGGAAAAGTTTCGGAGGAAAAACTCCGTCTGGCGCAGGTATGCAAAGAGAGCTTTTTCGAAGGCGTAAAGGTGCTTAAAAACGGCGAAAGACTGGGCACTCTCGGCGAAGCGATACAGACTTATGCCGAAGCGAGAGGACACGGAATAGGCGAAAGCGTCCACGAAGAACCCGACGTACCCAATTACGGTAAAGCGGGCAGAGGGATGAGAGTTTTCACCGGTATGACGCTGGCGATAGAACCTATGATAAATTTAGGGAGCTATCACATAAGACAGGGCGATGACGGATGGACGATTAGTACCGCCGACGGGCTTTGCAGCGCGCATTACGAAAACACCGTGGTAATCACCGACGACGGAGTGGAGATACTGACCTTATCGGAGGAGGACGGAAATGGAAAAATCTGTTGAAGTCGGGTCTGTGGTATTCAGCCGAGCAGGAAGGGACAAAGGTATCTTTTTCCTGGTGGTGGAAGTGGTGGACGACGTTTATGTCCGTCTTGCCGACGGCGACGTCAGACGCCTGGAAAAACCGAAACTGAAGAAAATCAAGCATCTTAAAAACACGGGCGACGTTCTGACGAACATAGCCGAAAAGCTCAAGCAGGGAGCCAAAGTTTACGACGCGGAAATTTTCAGCGCATTGAGACGTTATAATTCATAAAGGGAGGTAGGCAAGTGTCTAAGGACGATGCAATCGAAGTCGAGGGCGTAATAACCGAAGTATTACCCGGAACGACCTTTAAGGTCAAGTTAACCAACGATCACGTAATAACCGCTTATCTTTGCGGAAAAATGCGCCAGCACACCGTCAAGGTGAGCATAGGCGACAAAGTTAAGGTGGCTATGAGCCCTTACGACCTTAACAAAGGCAGAATAACCTACAGAAACAAGGGCTAAACAACAACCTTTTCCAAGGAAGGAGGATTAAGAAAATGAAAGTAAGACCGTCTGTTAAACCTATTTGCGACAAGTGTAAAGTTATCAAAAGAAACGGCAAAGTTATGATAATTTGCTCGAAATATCCCAAACATAAGCAAAAACAGGGTTAAAAATAATTGCAAAGTGCGTTTTGCTGTGATATAATAGCAAAGTTAATGCCCCATACAGAAATGTATGGGTAAATTCGAGTTCAAGGTGGAGGCGGCTGAATTCCGTCAAAAGCGGGGTTTTCTCCACAGATTTATATAGATTACTAATTATAAAAACGAAAAATGGAGGTTTTTAATGGCTCGTATAGCAGGTGTAGATTTACCCCGTGAAAAGAGAGTGGAAATCGGCTTGACTTACATTTACGGGATCGGCAGAGTGACGTCCAACAAGATACTGGAAGCCACCGGCGTCAATCCCGACGTCAGAGTTAAAGATTTATCCGAAGACGACGTTGCGAAAATCCGTGATTATATCGAAAACAATATTCACGTAGAAGGCGATTTGCGCAGAGAAGTTATGATGGATATAAAGAGGCTGAAAGATATCGGCTGTTACAGAGGCGTAAGACACAGAAAGGGCTTGCCCGTAAGAGGACAAAGCACCAAACAGAACGCTCGTACCCGCAAGGGACCGAAGCGTACCGTCAGCCGCTCCAAGAAGAAATAGGAGGTAATTAACAAATGGCCGTAAGAAGATCAGCGATAAAGAAGAGAAAAGACTTAAAGCGTATCGAGAAAGGGCAGGTACACGTTCATACCACGCACAACAACACCATCGTTACCGTGACCGACATGAACGGTAACGCCATCAGCTGGGCGTCTGCCGGCGTTCTCGGACTCAAAGGCGCTCGTAAAGAAACGGCTTTTGCCGCCACGCAGGCTACCGAAAAGGCAGTCAACGAAGCTAAAATGCACGGCGTGCGCAAAGTCGAAGTTTACATCAAGGGTACCGGACAGGGCAGAGAGCCGTCCATCAGAGCCATACAGGCTTGCGAAGTGGATATCACCATGATCAAGGATGTTTCTCCCATACCTCACAACGGATGCCGTCCGCCCAAGCGCAGAAGATTGTAATTAGGAGGTAAAAAATGGCGAAATATACAGGACCCGATTGCCGTCTTTGCAGACGCGAGGGATGCAAATTATTTTTGAAAGGGGACAAATGTTTCTCGGAAAAATGCGTTTTCCAGAAGAGACCCACCCCGCCGGGAATCCACGGCGCACAGAGGAAAAAGCCCACGCCTTACAGCGTACAGCTCCGTGAAAAACAGAAAGCCAAGAGAATATATAACCTCACCGAAAAACAGTTCCACAAGTATTACACCATGGCGGAAAAAATGCGCGGAGCTACCGGTGAAAACATGCTCGTGCTTCTCGAAAGAAGACTCGACAACGTGGTTTACAGAATGGGTATCGGCGTGAGCCGCGCTCAGGCCAGACAGATAGTCAACCACGGACACATCACCGTAAACGGTAAGAGAGTCAACATACCCAGTTATCTTATAAAAGCCGGCGACGTTATCGCCGTCAAAGAGAACAAGCAGAGCCTGCCTTTCTTTGCCGAACTCAGGAACGCTAAAGTGACCAACTCGCTCAAATGGCTGGAATTCAATCCCGCTACCTTAAGCGGAAACATTATTGCCCTGCCGTCGCGCGAAGATATCGATATGTCGATTGCGGAACACATGATCGTCGAGTTGTACTCCAAATAATCCGGAGTAAATTAAGGAGGAATTGCCATAATGATGGAAATGAAGAAACCCAAAATAACGGAAATCGTCGGAGCCGAGGAGTCGCAATCCAGTTTCGTTGTGGAGCCCTTGGAAAGAGGATACGGCACTACCATCGGTAATTGCCTGAGAAGAATACTCTGTACCGATTTACCCGGAGCAGCCATTATTGGAATACAGATTGAAGGAGTTAAACACGAGTTCAGCACCATTCCCGGAGTCAAGGAAGACGTTGCGGAAATTATCCTCAACCTCAAAGACGTAGCGGTAAAGGTGCATAACGAAGAATATTTCACCACTCAGAAAGTGAAGCTCGTCAAGACCGGGGGCGGAATAGTCACCGCTGCGGATATCGAATTGCCTACCGATATCGAAATAATGAACCCCGACGCGTTTATCTGCACGCTCGAAGACGGATACACGTTGGATATGACGCTCAATATCGGTACGGGCAGAGGATATGTTTCGGGCGCGGTCAACAAGACCAAAGCAAACGAACCTATCGGATATATTCCCATCGATTCGCTGTTCTCGCCGGTACTTGCGGTAAGCTACTCTGTGGAAGCCACCCGTGTGGAGCAGGATCTCGACTACGACAAACTTACCATCAACGTAAAGACCAACGCTACCAGTTCTCCCCGTAAAGTTATAAGTCTTGCCGCTAAGATTATGAGCGACCACCTTAAACTTTTCATCAACCTCGTTGACGAAATGGGAGACGTGGACATTCTGGTCAACAAAGACGACGACAAACAGCAGAAAGCGTTGTTTATGAGCATCGAGGAACTCGAACTCAGCGTACGTCCTCTCAACTGCCTCAAGCGCGCAGGGATATTCACGGTGGAAGATTTGGTCAAACGCAGCGAAGAAGATATGCTCAAGGTAAGGAACCTGGGCAGAAAATCCCTGGACGAAGTTATCAAGAAACTGGAAAGTTTCGGTCTGGGACTTTACAATAAAGACGAGTAAGGAGAAAGATATAAATGGCACAGAATCGTAAACTTGGTAAAAGAACCGACCAGAGAGTGGCGCTTGTTTATAGCCAGGCTGCCCAGCTTCTTTGGTACGGAAAAATCGAAACCACGGTGGAGAGAGCTAAAGAAGTCCGTAAAGTAGCGGAAAAAATGATAACTCTTGCCGTAAACAACTATAAGGATACCTTAAAGGTAACCAAAATGAAAGACAATCAGAAGAACGAGAAAATAGCGGTGGAATTCACCAACGACGGACCGAAGAAACTCGCCGCACGCAGACGTCTGATGGCTCTTCTTCCCGACATTAAGGAACAGAAAGTCGCTAAAGAAAGCAAACAGACTTTCCGTGAAAGAACCGCCGACATCAAACATCCTCTTATAGAAAAAATCTTCGGAGAATACGCTCCCAAGTACGACAAGAGAGCTGAAGAGAAAGGACAGAGAGGGGGCTACACCCGTATCATCAAAACCGGCAACCGCCGCGGTGACGACGCCTCTACCTGCATACTGGAACTCGTTGACTAAAGGTTTATCGTAAGGAAAAAGGCACGTCCAAAACGTGCCTTTTTTGTTTATTATGGCGAAAAAAATATTTTCGGGCATACAAAATAATTTGTTACAAAATATACTTTCGGAAGTAAACGATTATTTCGGAGACACTTTTGCCTGGAAAAAACGCCTCGGAAAGGGAGGCAGCGGACAGGTCTATCTTGCCGAGAATAAAGGCGGGAGAATAATTGCCGTTAAAATTTATCGCGAACAGAACCGTTGCGAGCAAGAAAAATCCGACCTCGAGTCTTTGCGTAAAAAATGTACGGTGAAAATTCCCGATGTTTATTTCACCTCTACCGTAAGCGGGACGGATATATTGGCGATGGAATACATCGACGGAGTAAACGCCTGGAAAAATATAAGAATATATTTTGCTCTGAAAGAAAAACGCAAGGCTTTCGCCGAAAGCGTGGCGAAAGGCGTAAATTCGATTTTGACTGTCCGTGAAAGCAAATTCGGAGACCCGAAAGGCGAACTTTACGACGAATGGACGGATTACTATTTTCCCAGAGCCGAGAAAATTCTCGAAGGAATGAAAGAGTATTCGGGTAAATTTGCGTATCGCCGTATATACCGCCTTATGCTTTTTCTATGGGAAAGAAGGGAAACGATCTTTGCCGAGAAGCCGCCGTATTCGGCTTTTATACACGGAGATTTATGCCCTATGAATATGCTGGCGGATCCTCGAAAAATGGAACTCAAGGCATTTATCGACCCTTTTGACGCTTTTTACGCCGACCCTGAATACGAACTGTTTCAACTCTTTTGCCAGTCGGGAGATTTCCTCGGACTTTACGAAGAATATAAAACACTTTTTCCCGTCAGCGTCAACGTAGATAAAAAATGCTATTTTTACGCAATTTTTGCAGAAGCGGAGTATTTTTTGTCCACAGGCAGGATGCTTTGGGCGGTTGTTTTGCCCTTGCTTACGAAAAAAAGACGCTTTATAGGCAAATTATAAGTAAAAAAGGGTAAAAGCTTACTCTTACCCTTGATTTATCGCTGTCGTTATGGTAAAATTTTGTAAGCGAGGTTAGTTATGATTTTACTTATGGACGTAGGCAATACCAATATAAAAATAGGACTTGCCAACGAAACTAAAACCATTCATACCTGGAGAATAGCCACCGATACCAATCGCACCGCGGACGAGTTCGGAATGGTGCTGTTCGATCTTCTGAAACAGTCGGGACACAGTTTCAGAGAGATAGAAGGAATAATTATCAGCAGCGTTGCGCCGAGTATAAATTACACTTTGGAGCATATGTGTTCCTATTATATGAAATGTAAGCCCATAATGGTAGCGAGTAACATTCGCCTTGCCGGGGTCACTCTCGACTATAACAAGCAGGAACTGGGAAGCGACCGCATAGTTAATGCCGTCGCCGCCTACCGTCTTTACGGCGGACCTGTGATAACGGTGGATTTCGGGAGCGCAACCACTTTCGGGGCGGTGGACGCCGACGGAGTTTTCTTAGGCGGGCTGATCGCGCCGGGAATCAAATCCAGTACGGAAAGTTTAGTCAACACGGCGGCTAAACTTCCGAGGATAGAGCTTGTCGCGCCCAAGGGAGTGATAGGCAAAAACACCGTGGAAAATATGCAGGCGGGTATAATTTACGGATTTACCGGGCTTGTGGAATATATCGTAAAGAGAATGAAAAGGGAACCGGGCTTTGCCGACGCAAAGGTTATAGCGACGGGAGGTATGAGCCAGCTGGTCACGCAGACCGAAAGCAAGATTATCGACGTAGTGGACAGGGCGCTTTCCCTTAAGGGACTGAAAATTCTTTACGACGAAAACGCAAAATCCTGAGGAGGACTTATCGATGAAAAAAATCGGAGTGGCATTACTCGGACTGGGAACGGTCGGAGGCGGAACTTACCGCATATTGATGAACAATCACGACGCTATCGCAAAAAACGACGGCGTGGACGTGGAAATACGGCACATTATCGAAAGGGACGTTTCCAAAGCGGAAGCGTTGGGTGCGGACTTAAGCATAGTCGGGACGGATATCGACAAAGTAGTCAACGACGATAAAGTTTCCGTCGTGGCGGAGTTTTTCGGCGGAATAGAACCTGCCAAAACCTTCCTTATAAAATGCCTTCTTGCGGGAAAGAGCATAGTTACCGCAAACAAGGAACTTTTTTCCAAACACTGGCCGGAACTGGAAGAGGCGGCAAAAAAAGGTAAAGCGGGACTTTACTTCGAAGCAAGCTGTGTAGGCGGAGTGCCTATTATCCGCACTTTGACGCAGAGCATGCAAGGCAACAATATCCTTTCCTTGATGGGAATAGTCAACGGTACCACCAACTTTATTCTGTCCAAAATGGCGGACGAAGGGTTGGAATATGCCGACGTATTGAAGGAAGCGCAACGGTTAGGTTATGCCGAAGCCGATCCCACCGCCGACGTGGAAGGTTTCGACAGTATGTATAAACTCAGTATCCTTTCCAGTTTAGCTTTCCGCACCAGGGTGCCGATAAGCAAAATTTACCGTGAAGGAATAAGCAAGGTAAGCAAGGAAGACATTTCTTACGGCAAGAAATTCGGGTACGAACTTAAACTTCTCGCCATAGCCAAAAGAAACGCCGAAGGAAAAATCGAAGCGAGAGTGCATCCTGCCTTTATCCCCGCTTCTCATCCCCTTGCCAGCGTTAAGGGTAGTTTCAACGCAGTGCATATCGTAGGCGACAACGTAGGCGATATTATGCTTTACGGCAGAGGAGCAGGCGACCTTCCCACGGGAAGCGCAATAGTCAGCGATATAGTTTTCGCCGCAAAACAGGCTAAGCCTCAGTACGCTCCTTTCAAGAATACCGAAAAGGTTTCGGACAGCGGATTTTCTTCCAATTTCTACTGCAACTACTATCTGAGAATGAAAGTAAAGGACGAGGAAGGCGTTTTGGCTAAAATCGCAGGCGTATTCGGGAAAAATCACGTCAGTATCAATACGATGATACAGGAGTCGGACGGAGAAAACGCTAAAATTATTTTCCTCATTCACAAGACGGGAGAAAAGAACGTCAAGAAAGCCATGCAAGACGTCGCGCTCCTTCCCTGCGTGGAGAGCGTGGACGCAGTCATAAGAGTGGAAGAATAGTTTTCAGAATAATAAAAAGCTGAATTAAAGGCGGAAATTAAAGTATAACTCCGTAAACGAGCATTCCCACTCCCGCCGAAAGCAATATAAGCAAAATGGGATGAATTTTAACTTTCTTCCCTTTGAACGGAATTTTTATCAAAGAAATCACGAACAATACCGCAAAAATCCCGATTGCCGCCCGGTCGGGATTTTTATATGCCGCCCAGTCGGAGAGGGAAGAGGTATTGAAGACTACCTGTACCGTCAAAGTTATGAAAGCGTAGGTTATCAATGCCGCCACGGCAGGACGGAGTCCCGAAAAAGCGTCTTTGACGAGTTGTTTTTCGGTAAGTTTGTTGAAAAACTTGGCGATTATGAAAATTATTATCAAAGACGGAGCCACCACGCCCAAGGTAGTGCAGACCGCTCCGAAGAAGCCGCCCGTTTCCGCCCCTACGAAAGTAGCTATGTTTATGGCAAACGCCCCGGGAGTGGATTCGCTTACCGCGATAAAATCCAGCAACGCTTCCTGCGTAAGCCAACCGTTAGCAATGACTTCGGCGTTGATGAGCGGTATCATTGCATAACCGCCGCCGATTGTGAAAAGTCCTATTTTGAAAAAAGTCCAGAAAAGTCGGAGATACAGCATTATTCCTTGTACCCCCTTGCGTATTTAACGAACCTGACGGTAAAGTTATATATAATACCTGCCGCCGCACAGATAAGCAGGGTGTAAACTATATATAAATCGGTAAACAGACACATACATAGTACGAAAAGCACGGCTAAAATTGCGAAAACCGTCTTTTCCACATTACGGAACATCTTTATTACGGCGTTGAGGATAAGGACGAGAACGGCGCAACGTATGCCTTTGAACGCATAGGATACCCAGGTAAGACTTTGGAATTCTTCCAGGAAAAAGCTCAGTACGAAGATGATTATGAATGAAGGAAGCACCGCTCCGAAAGTACAGGTAAGGGCTCCGAACAGTCCTGCCCGTTTTGTTCCTACGTATGTGGCGGTATTCATACTTATGGGACCGGGAGTGGATTCCGCTACTGCAAGGATATTCATCATTTCCTCGGTGGTAAGCCATTGTTTCTTTTCCACAACGTCCCGTTCGATGAGGGAAATCATAGTGTAACCGCCGCCGAAACATATGATTCCGATCTTGAAGAAAGTGAGAAACAGGGTAAACAGTTCCTTGAAATAAAGTTTTGCGTTGTCCCGCAGTTTTATGGGTGCGGAAGGAGTGCGTGTTTCTTCGTTCATAGGTAGATTATATCATATTTATACGGGGGATTGAAAGCAAATGACATATGTAAAACAATTCATATTTCCTTATGCGAATATGCGTTTGCACGCAAGGGCGGAGATAGGTTATAATAAAGTTGCCGCCGATTAAAATATGTATTTTGTTCGAGCGGTATATCCTATGTTATATTATACGTCAAGGAGCAAAATTATATGTATGACGCCGTAATTATCGGCGGAGGCGCGTCAGGCCTCGCCGCAGCGGTAAAAGCCTTGAAAAACGGCAAAAAAATCCTCGTTCTCGAAGCGGAAAAGCGTGTGGGTAAGAAAATTCTTCTCGCAGGTAACGGCAGGTGCAACCTTTCTAACAAGCACCTTTCCGTAGATTGCTACAATACTCCGTCGGTTGCGGAGTTTTTGAAGCATTCGGGGGAAGTTTACGATTTTTTCGAGGAAATAGGACTGAAAACCCGTACCTTAGACGGACGCATATATCCTTATTCCGAAAGCGGAAAGAGCGTTCTGAACCTTTTAAGGGAAGCCGTGGGCGAAAGTAATATCCTTACCGAACAAACGGTTAAAGAAATTTCCGCCGAAGAGGAGGGATTTTCCGTTAACGGAATCAAGACGAACAATGTGATTTTATGCACGGGAAGTTCGGCAACGACGGGAAGAGACTGCGCAGATCTTTATAAAAAATTCGGTCATACAGTACAAGGACCTTCTCCCGTTCTGGTCCCTCTTACGACTTCCACGGAGTTTATAAAAGGACTTTCGGGGATAAGGGCGAAAGTGCGTCTTTCGGTAAAGACAGGCGAAAAAAACCTTTTTTCGGAGTGCGGAGAAATTCTGTTCAAAGATAACGGTGTGAGCGGTATCCTCGCAATGGACGCTTCGAGGTTCCTTGACGGGAATTGTTTTTTGGAGATAGATTTTTTGCCGGATATTGCAAAAGAGGAAGTCTTAAGATACGTTAAACGGGGTAAAACCGAAGGGCTGGTGCAAAGAATGATACTTTTATCCGTCGAAAAACAATCGGCGTTTTACGGTCTGCCCGTCGAAAAGGTCTTGAAAAAGTTTATTATAAAAAATATTTCTCCCTGTAACGCTTCCCAGGCGCAGGTAATGAGAGGGGGACTCAGGTTGGAGGAATTCGACGAAAAGCTGCAAAGCAAACTCAAAAAAGGACTTTACGCTTGCGGCGAAGTGCTGAACGTGGACGCACGATGCGGCGGATACAATATGCACTGGGCGTTTCTTTCGGGAATTATTGCGGGGAAAAGCGTATGATAAAGTTTACTTTTTCCCTGCCCGTGAACGAAACCGACCTGGACGCAGCAGTCGCAAGACTTTTAAGGGTAAAACTCAAGGGCAAGACGGAAATTCTGAAAAAAAGTCTGGACGCAAGAGACAAGGGTAAACTTAAGTATCTCTATACCGTGGCGGCGGAAACCGAAGAAACGGAAAAAGCTCTCCGTCACGGCGGCGTTTTGTACGAAAAACCCGATTACAGCATAGAAAAATTGTTGGACGGACGGCGTTACGAAGGGCAACGCCCCGTGGTTGTGGGAACGGGTCCGTGCGGACTTTTCGCCGCCCTCGCGCTTTGTAAAGCCGGAACAAAACCGATAATTCTGGAAAGAGGTGATCCAGTGGAAGTCCGCAGAAAGAAAGTGGACGAGTTCAACGAGCGTCTCATACTGGATCCCGAAAGCAATATTCAGTTCGGGGAAGGGGGAGCAGGCACATTCAGCGACGGAAAACTCAATACGGGAGTAAGCGGTCCGGTTATCCCGATAGTCCTTTCCGAGTTCGTCCGTCACGGCGCACCCGAGGAAGTGGCTTTCCTCAACAAACCCCACGTAGGGACGGATTACCTTGCGAAGGTGGTAGCGGAATTAAGACGGGAGTTATTGTCCTACGGAGCGGAGATCCGTTTCCGTACAAAACTTACCGACATCAAGCTCCGTAACGGGAAGGTAGTCGCCGCCGTCACCGACAAGGAGACGTTCGACACCGACAGAATATATCTCGCCATAGGTCATTCGGCGAGGGACACGTTCGAAATGCTTCACGCAAAAGGCGTAGTTATGACTTCCAAAATATTCAGTATGGGAGTACGAATTGAGCATTTACAGCAAGATATAGATTTTGCACAATACGGTAGAAAGCGTGGGACGCTTCCGCCTGCCGACTACAAGGCGGCGGTAAAGCTTTCGGGCGGAAACAGCCTTTATACCTTTTGTATGTGTCCGGGAGGTACGGTAGTCAACGCTTCCAGCGAAGAAGGCGCCGTCTGCGTTAACGGAATGAGTAATTTCGCCCGAGACGGAATAAACGCAAATTCCGCTTTGCTCGTGAACGTGACGGAAAGAGAGTTCGGCGAAAAAGTTCTCGGCGGAATGGAATTTCAGCGTAGGGTGGAAAGAGCTTGTTACCGTGCAACGGGGTCGTACAAAGCTGCGGTACAGCGTTACGGGGATTTCGTCGGCAAAAGAACGGGAGGCAAGATAAGTCCCACCGTTTCCACGGGGTTTACGGAGACCGATTTAAGGAGTTTCCTGCCGTCGTTTATTTGCGACGGACTGGCGGAAGGTATACCTCTTATTGCCCGTAAAATCAGGAATTTCGACGATCCTGACGCGGTATTGACGGCGGTGGAAAGCCGCAGTTCCTCTCCCGTAAGGATATTGAGGGACGAAAATTACCGTTCCTCAGTCGAAGGACTTATTCCTTTAGGGGAGGGCGCAGGATACGCAGGCGGCATCACCAGCGCGGCGGCGGACGGCATAAAAGGCGTGCTGGCGACCTTGTCGTGACGGGCATTATTTTTTCCTGTTTTACGGGAATACTTTTATCTGCGGCGAATGCGACAGGCTCGCAGAAATAAAAAATATGGTAAAATATACCGCAATATGGTATAATACTGATTATGACCGAAAAAGACATCATTATATCGGACGAAAATAAAGAAGTTTCCGTAAAAAACGAAGGAAACGATACCGAATTATCGGCGGACGTAAAGGAAAGTCCGTCGGAAAAAGTTTTGTCCGAAAATGCCGAAGAAGAGCTTTCCGAAGAAAAAATGTCGGAAGAAAAACCCGAGACGATTTCGGAAGGAATCGCTCCGTCTCTCGACGGGAACAAGGTTTTACGCAGACAGCGGAGAAAAAGGATTTTAGGTTACAGCGCATTTATTTTACTGAACGCTCTGGTCATAGCCGTTATGCTGATAGTGGAAGACAAGTCGGGCGACGCCGCCACGGGCAAAGCGGCTTTTATGCGCCTTGGGGAAAATCCTCTTTTCACCGTACTTGCCTTTTCGATGTTTTTCGTCATAGTTATTTTCGATTCCATAGTTTTCAAGACCCTTATTTCCAAAACCGGAGTAAAACACAGGGCAGGGCTTGCGATAAAAGTGTCGTTTTTGGGAAGATATTACGACCGCATAACGCCCTGGGCTATGGGCGGCGAACCCTTTCAGATGGCTTATCTCATTCACGGCGGACTGGACGCGGGACAGAGTTGCTCGGTGGCGATGAGCAGGCACGTTATAAGGTTCTTTTCCACGGCGGTAGTGGTCATAACCATACTGATAGCTTCGAGGATTTCCACCAACGTTTGGGTAATGGCGGCGGCTATAGCCAGCGTACTGGCAGGACTGATTATTCCCGTATTTATGCTTATCTGCGCATTCCGACCCGCTCTCGGTCAGAAGATAGGCAGGGGCGTGATAGGGTTTCTGCACAAAATCAAAATAGTTAAAAATTACGATAAACAGATGAAAAAAATGCAAGAGGAAGTGGATAAATTCCTCAAAGGCATAAAGTATCTCAGCGGTAACAAACAGGTTATCGCAATAATCGCTTTGGCGTCGATAGTGGAACTTTTCGCCAATAACTCGGTGCCTTATTTCGTAATGCGGGCGTTGGGGTATAACGAACTTACTTACTGGCACACTCTGGTCCTGTGCATATTCGTGACGTACGCTTCCAGTTTTGCGCCCACTCCGGGAGGGGCGGGGATAGCGGAACTTTCTTTCTATGCCATTTTCGCTTCGGTCATAGGAGGAGAATATCTTTTCTGGGCGGTGCTTTTCTGGAGGATAGCCGTTTTTTACGTTCCCGTTTTTATCGGGTTCGTTATGCAGACTGCCGACAGCCTTTATTCCATCGTTTCCGCAGGGAAAAAACGATAAATTTTAATTGTATTTTCAGTTTTTTCAATTTAATTTAATATTCCCTTGTTATGTTTATTTTGGGGAAATGGTAATTCTTTCCCTATTGCATACACGCGTGCGAATATGTTACAATATATACGTATTAAAACATAGTAAGGAGTGACGTTTGACGAAAAGGGTTAAAAGAACCGCAACCATAATACTTATTGCCGTACTCGCATTGTTTTGCGGTACGCTTTCGGTATTGTCTTTTTCCTCCGAATCCGC
>ERZ1643251.1312-NODE-1312-length-28703-cov-7.182700_pt1 | contig 28703 bp, 30 predicted proteins | sample MGYA00579261_ERZ1643251 | MGnify/ENA primary metagenome ERZ1643251 (study PRJEB29033, sample SAMEA4952267) | chicken gut metagenome | biome: Broiler Chicken; feature: Gastrointestinal Tract; material: Caecum | place: Ireland | collected 2018 | study: Broiler... | reverse complement strand
AGTTGCAGGCGAACTCATGGATGCTTACAACAACCAAGGCAGTGCCATCAAACGTAGAGATGAGATGCACAGGATGGCTGAGGCTAACAAGGCTTTTGCTCACTATCGCTGGTAAAACACAAAATTGTGGGCAAATACTTCGTTTCTGCCATGCCGTTCCACACAGTCATTTAGGTTAACTAAACTCCTGCGTGTCACGACATGTCGAGCCTCGTCTTTACCTCACAATTTTGTGTTTTACGGGAGAGATGGAGAGTCTTGCCTTTCTTGTAAAATTCCCAAAAAATTGAGATATTATCTCTGTCGCACAATTTTGCGTTTTCCACTTCGCCGAGGGTGAAAAGTTGAGAGATTTCTCACTTCGTTTGAAGTGACATGTGGATGTTTGAAATGACAAGATTGGCGAGCAAAATGCAAATATATTTTAATTGTAACAAAAACAAACTTATGTGTTTAAAAGTAAAAAAATAATAGAAAAATTTATAATAAAGGAGAAAATTAATGGCAGAAGAGAGTTTGAAATTCACTCGTAACGTTGGTATCATGGCTCACATCGATGCCGGCAAAACGACAACAACAGAAAGAATTCTTTTCTACACTGGTATCAACCATAAAATTGGTGAAGTGCACGATGGTGCTGCAACAATGGACTGGATGGCACAAGAACAAGAACGTGGTATAACCATAACTTCTGCTTGTACAACTTGCCATTGGAAAAATCACAAAATCAATATCATCGACACTCCAGGACACGTTGACTTCACAATTGAAGTTTTGCGTTCATTAAAGGTTCTTGATGGTGCAGTTTTGGTGCTTAGTGCGCGTGATAAAGTTCAACCACAGACCGAAACAGTTTGGCGTCAAGCAAACGAATGCAAAGTTCCTGTAATCATCTTTGTAAACAAAATGGACAGAGATGATGCATATTTTGACAAATGCGTTGAATCAGTTAGAGATAGACTTCACACAAAGCCATTGCCACTTCAAATGCCAATTGGTATGGCTGATACTTTCAAAGGTATAATTGATCTTTTAACAATGAAGGCATATATTCCAGAAGATGATTTTGGAAAAATTGTTGATGAAGTTGAAATACCTGAGGAATACAAAGCAGAGGCACAAAAACGTCACGATGAGCTTATCGAAGCTATCGTTGAAACTGACGATGCACTTTTGGAAAAATATTTTGGTGGTGAAGAGATTACTCTTGACGAACTGAAAAAAGCAATAAGAAAAGCAACCATCGCAAAACAAGTTACACCAATGCTTTGTGGTTCTTCATACAAAAACAAAGGTGTTCAAAACCTTCTTGACGCAATGGTAGATTATCTACCTGCTCCAACTGATATTGAGTCCATAAAGGGCATCAATCCAGAGACTGGAGAGGAAGAAGTTCGCCATCCAGACTTCAATGCACCACTTGCAGGCCTTGCATTCAAAATTGCAACTGACCCATATGTTGGAACACTTACGTTCTTCCGTGTATACAGTGGTGTACTCAAAGCAGGATCATATGTTTACAATGCAAACACAGGTAAAACTGAACGTGTTGGTAGACTTATCCGTATGCACGCAAACAATCGTACTGAAATAAGCGAAGTAAAAGCAGGCGATATAGCCGCAATAGTAGGACTCAAAGACACCATCACAGGACACACTCTTTGCGATGAAGATCACCCAATCCAACTTGAAAGTATGAAGTTCCCAGAGCCAGTTATCCAACTTGCCATCGAACCTAAAACAAAGGATATGCAAGAAAAGATGGCTATTGCACTTGGAAAACTTTCAAGAGAAGATCCATCATTTAGAGTTCAAACCGATCAAGAAACTGGACAAACCTTGATTTCTGGTATGGGTGAGTTGCACCTTGAAATCATCGTTGATAGACTTCTTCGCGAGTTTAAGGTTGAAGCCAATGTCGGCAAACCACAAGTTGCATACCGTGAGACAATCAGAAAAACTGTTGAGGCAGAAGGTAAATTTGTTCGTCAAAGCGGTGGTAAAGGTCAATACGGTCACTGCTGGGTTAAGTTTGAACCACTTGAGCCAGGTTCTGGCTATGAATTTGTTGATAAGACTGTTGGTGGGTCAATTCCAAAAGAATTTATTCAACCTGTCAACAAAGGTATTGATGAAGCTAGAATGAACGGTGTTATCGCTGGTTATGAGACAATTGACTTCAGAGCAACTGTTTTCGACGGATCATACCATGATGTCGACTCCAGTGAAATGGCGTTTAAGATCGCGGGATCACTTGCATTCAAAGAGGGTGCAGCCAAAGCAGATCCAGTGCTACTTGAGCCTATCATGAAAGTTGAAGTTGACGTTCCAGATGAATACCTTGGAACAGTCATGGGCAACCTCACATCACGTCGTGGTATACTGCTTGGAAATGACTCAATTCCAGGATATCAACGTGTTCGTGCAGAAGTGCCACTAGCAGAAATGTTCGGTTATGCGACCGATCTTCGTTCTCAAACCCAAGGACGTGGTACCTTCGTTATGGAACCACTTAAGTATCAAGAGGTGCCTAGGTCTATTACAGAGAAGATTGTTGGCGAACGCAAGAGAAATTGACAATAAACTGCGAAATACTGCGTTTACTGTCAAGCGCGCCCACACAGTCATTTAGGCAACTAAACTCCTGCGTGGTCGCCCTTGTCGAGCCTTGTCTTTCTTGTTTCTTGCCAATTTCTTGCAAAAATACAAATTTGCCCTTATACTCTGACATGTCGAGCCTTGTCTTGCTTGCTTTTAGGTAATTTTATAGTTGCACATGCGAGCCTTGTGTTTTAACTTAGGGCATGTAATGTTGTTGCTTGGAAAAGGCTAAAAGTCGTTTAAATATACGACTTTCAAATAAAAAAATATTTATTAAAAATGTTTTGCAAAAAACAAAAACTATGTTAAAATCATTACGACTAATTTAAAAAAGGAGATTATTTTAAAATGGCTAAGGAAAAATTCGATAGAAGTAAGACCCACGTAAACATTGGTACCATTGGACACGTTGACCATGGTAAAACAACTCTTACTTCTGCTATTTGCCAATATTGCGCACTTAAAGGCCTTGCTGAAAAGATGAAATATGAAGACATCGACAAGGCACCAGAAGAAAAAGCAAGAGGTATCACAATCAACACAGCGCATGTTGAGTACCAAACAGAAAAAAGGCACTATGCACACGTAGACTGCCCAGGACACGCAGACTATGTTAAGAACATGATTACAGGTGCCGCACAGATGGACGGAGCTATCCTTGTTGTTTCAGCAGCAGATGGTCCAATGCCACAGACAAGAGAGCACATCTTGCTTGCTCGTCAGGTTGGTGTTCCATACATCGTTGTATTCATGAACAAAATGGATCAAGCTGATCCAGAGCTCGCTGACCTTGTTGAAATGGAAATCCGTGAACTTTTGACATCATATGATTTCCCAGGAGACACAACTCCTATCATCAAAGGTTCTGCACTCAAAGCATGTGAAGCATGTGAAGCTGGTGACATGAACAGCGAATGGTTAAAACCTATCCAAGAACTTCTTGACACCATCGACACATACATTCCAGACCCAGTTCGTGAAACAGACAAACCATTCTTGATGCCAGTTGAAGACGTATTCACAATCACAGGTCGTGGTACTGTTGCAACAGGTAGAGTTGAGAGAGGAACAATCAAACTCAACGACACAGTTGAAATCGTTGGTATGAAAGACAGTGGTAAACAAACAGTTGTTACCGGTGTTGAAATGTTCAGAAAACTTCTTGATGAAGCTCAAGCAGGAGACAACGTAGGACTTCTTCTTCGTGGTATCCAAAGAGATGAAATCGAAAGAGGACAAGTTCTTGCAAAACCTGGTTCAATCAAACCACACACAAAATTCAGTGCTCAAGTTTACGTACTCAAGAAAGAAGAAGGTGGCCGTCATACTCCATTCTTCAATGGTTATCGTCCACAATTCTATTTCAGAACAACTGACGTTACTGGTACAATCAAACTCCCAGAGGGCGTTGAAATGGTTATGCCTGGTGACAACGTTACAATGGAAATTGAGCTTATCACTCCTATCGCTATTGAAGAAGGTTTGCGCTTCGCTATTCGTGAAGGTGGCAGAACAGTTGGTAGTGGTGTAGTTTCAAAAATTGAACAATAATTTTTAACCCAGACTATTTCGCAAAGATTAACCCAATTTGTGAATTTATAAAAAGATGCAATTCTAACCCAAGTTGCATCTTTTTTTTATTTTTTGTTCTAAATGCCAAAAACTTGAAATACATTATAGCATATTGGAAATATGGAGGGATTATGGCGAATAATAATTCATACGATAAGTTTTTTTCTGTAAAAAAGGTAAGGTTAAATGATGTCACCTCATCATTTGAATGTTCTGTGACTATTGATAGTACGGAGAACATAGCAAAAGTACTTGCCGTGAATGTGTCCAGTGGATTGCCACAAACTGAGGCACTTAATGGTGAAGCAAATATTAGTGGTAATGCACTTGTCACCATTGTGTACGAAACTGAGAGTGGTCTTGTTGGCAATGCTCAATATTGCTCGCCATATTCTTTAAAAGTGACGAGTAATGAAATAACTCCTCAATCTCATATATTAGCTAAAGTTCAAAATATTGACTCTAAAGTTACAGCATTAAATAACAATGTCGCATCTGTGGAATATGAAGTGACGCTTTGTGTTTATGCTGTTTCAGTAGTTGAGGTGCCATATCTTTCTGAAACTTCAGATGACGTTTGTACGACTATGGAGGATATGACATATCAGACACTTCTTGGCACTTGCAATTCAAATTGGATGGAAAATATAGAGGTAAGTGTTAAAGAGCCTGTTCGTAGTGTGATATCTACAACAAGTGATGTACATCTAACCAGCGCTGAAAGCAATGACGGTTTTGTGACACTTTGTGCCACTTTGGTTAGCAAAATAACATATGTTACAGACACCGAAGAACCACAAATACGCACAGTTTATAATAAGACGGAAGTCAAACAAGAAGTTGAATGTTCATATTCTACAAAGGGTAGTTTGCTTGATGTCATGATAGATGACAATAGTTGTGAGGTTAAAACAACTGTAAGCGAAAACTCAGAAGAAGTTAAACTCAGTATAACCATTCCTCTTGATGTACGCATTCTTGTTTACGGAGTCAATACTGTAACAATTCCTGCCGATCTTTTCAGTACGGAAAATGTTCTCACCACAACCACACAAAGTTTTGAAAATACCCTTACATGCGAGCCTATTGTGTTTGATAAAAAAATCGAAGGAAGCTTGGTTCTTTCTGATGATGAACCAAGAATAGATAAACTACTTGCCGTCAACTATTCGAAAGCAGTGATTACAAACGAATACATTGATAGTGGAACATACAACCTTAGTGGAGTTTTGACAAGTAATCTTATCTATTTCAATGATGAGGAATCAAGGCCTAATTCAATTGATGTTGAAATACCATTTGTTGTAAGTTATCAAACTGAAATTGATGGTGATGTAATGTTTGATACCCATGTCACTGCTTGTGATGTCGATGTAATGGTTAAAAAGGGTAGAGATGTGTATGTTGATGCCGTGCTCCTTATTCACTCAAATGTATGCAAAACAACTCAGGGCGCTGTTATTTCAGACATAGAAAAGACTGAACCTTTGCCAGAAAAAGATTGTGCAATTGAAATATATTTTGGAAAAGTAGGTGAAAAAATTTGGGACATTGCAAAAAAACTGTTTATTCGCCCAGAACTTATCTACAAGCAAAATCCAACACTCACAGAAGAAATCCTCCCTGAAGATATGCGACTGGCACTGTATTATCAAAAAAATTATAAATAAAAAAGGGGTCATTCGTCTGATAGCTAGAAATTAAAAAACATCGCATGTATACATCCATGCGATGTTTTTATTTCGTCTTTTTCTTTTTTCTGCCTTTTATTCTCAAAATTATACTAAGAATTGCCAAGCAGGTTATAAGTGTTGAAATTGCCACAATGATTGACCAATTTATACCTGGTACATTTAAATTTGCCGTTTCAACATAATACATCAAAATTTCATTATTTTCACCATAAAATGAAATGTATGTATATTGTTTATTTGTGTCATAGCCATCAAGCACTCTGACAGGTGTATCCTTATTTAGCACTATGCCCGTTTCGGTGTACTTGTCTTGGCTTACATCATATGAATAAACCATTGTGTTGTCATTTTTTATAGTTGCATTGTCATCAAGGGTTTTTTCTGGTGAGGATACTGAGCTGTCCAATGTGTGAGCCTTAAGGACATAGCCAGTTTCATTTTCTGTCACATTTTCAACAATGCCATATATTATGATTTTATAAAAAGTTGGATCAGTTTGTGCAGTAGATGTATCAAGTGTCAAAACTGTCCCCTCGCTTAGCATGATGTCTTTTGTCACCATTTCACCATTTTCTAGTGTTTGATAAGTATAAAACTCACTTTTTATTGATGGTTGCTTGTATATTGGTGTTGGTAGAACAACAGTCACTTGCTTTACCGTGTCAGCAAAAGCCATGGTGTTGTAACTTGGTGAAACAAAAGTGACTAAAAGCAAAAAACAAATTAAAATTGGCATAAATATTTTTCTCATACCGATATTTTAACTCATAATCAGCAATTTTGCAAGGTTATTTGACGAAAGTGTTATTTAATGCTAAAATCTTTGTGTTTTAGGAGTTTTTTATGATTATAATTCAAAATGCGAAAGAACAACAACAAAAAAATAAACAAAATTTACAAGTAATAAAGGAGTGTCTTTGACTTACCAAAATTAAATTCAAAAAAACAGGAACTTGAGCTTGAACAGCAAAACCCTGAAATTTTTAGCGATGCAAATAAAAGTAAAAGAATTGGTCAAGAACTCAAAAGTGTTTCATCTAAATTGGATAAAGTAGCTTATCTTGAATCACTTCTTAGTGACATTGATACAATTATAGAACTTTTGGAATTGGAAAGTGACCAGTCTTTGGAAAGTGATCTGGAAAATAAATTAAACCAGGCAGAAACACAACTAGAGAACTTTAAAATAGACACCTTGCTAAACGGCAAATATGATTCACTAAATGCAATTGTGACACTTCACGCAGGTGCTGGTGGCACCGAGGCTCAGGACTGGACAGAGATGTTGTTTAGAATGTACTCCATGTATGCAGACAAAAAAGGTTATGATATAACTGTGCTTGATGAACTTGTCGGTGATGAAGCGGGGATAAAAAGCATTACTTTTTTAGTCAGTGGCGAAAATGCCTATGGATATTTAAAGTGCGAAAAGGGCGTGCATCGTCTTGTTCGGATATCTCCATTTGATGCAGGAGCCAGACGCCATACAAGTTTTGCCAGTGTCGAAGTTATGCCCGAAATTGAAAGTAGCCCAGAAATTCAAATAAGACCAGAGGACTTAAAAGTGGACACTTTCAGGTCAAGTGGGGCTGGTGGTCAGCATATCAACAAAACTGAAAGCGCAATAAGAATAACGCACATACCAACTGGTATTGTCGTAAGTTGCCAAACAGAAAGAAGTCAAATTCAAAACAGAGAGACGGCTATGAAGATGCTGTACAGCAAACTTGCTGAAAAACAAGAGGCAGAAGAGATGGAAAAACTTTCTGCCATCAAAGGCGAAATTAAAAAAATTGAATGGGGAAGTCAGATACGAAGTTATGTTTTTTGTCCTTATACTTTGGTTAAAGATCATAGGACTGCCTATGAAACCTCAAATATTGATGATGTAATGAATGGGAACATTCAGCCCTTCATCAACGATTATCTTATAAAAAGTAATTGATAAGGAATAAATGATGGAAATATCAGAAGATTTATTGAACAAATTAAAGAGCAAAAAAAGTGTCAAAATTTTGGCAATTGAATCAAGCTGTGACGAAACAAGTGTAGCAGTGGTTGAAAATGGCAGGAATGTTTTGTCCAATGTAATTGCTTCACAAATAGACATTCACACGCGTTTTGGCGGTGTTGTGCCAGAAATAGCATCAAGAAATCATATAACTGCTATATCGAATGTCACAAGACAGGCACTAGACCAAGCAAATTGTACACTGGACGATATAGACGCATTTGCGGTCACCTATGGTGCAGGGCTTTTGGGGGCACTTTTGGTGGGTATAAGTTTTGCAAAGGGACTTGCCTATATGAAAAATTTGCCACTCATCGCTGTAAGCCATATCAAAGGGCATATTGCCGCAAATTATTTGACACATGAAGATTTAAGACCACCATTTGTTTGTCTTCTTGTTAGTGGAGGACACACAGCAATACTTGATGTTGTTGACTATACTCACATAAAAGTTATAGGTACCACCATTGATGATGCTGTGGGCGAAGCATTCGACAAAGTTGCCAGAGTTATTGGACTTGGATACCCTGGTGGGCCAAAAATAGACAAAATTGCGAAGCAGGGAAATGCAAACATTGAATTTCGTCACCATAACACAATGGCAAATTCCAATAACTTTAGTTTCAGTGGAATAAAGACCGCCGTTATAAACTATGTTCACAAATGTGAACAAAATAATGAAAAGATAAAACAAGAGGATATAGCAGCTAGTTTTCAAAAAGTGGTTACAGATGAACTTGCAAACAAGGCAATAAAGGTTACAAAGAATTTACAAAGAAATCAACTTGTAATCGCTGGAGGTGTTGGTGCCAACAGTGAATTGCAAAACAAGTTAGGGGTTTTGTGTAAGGAGAACAACATAAAATTGTACTTCCCAAGTTTAAAGCTTTGTACTGACAATGCTGCAATGATAGGCTCCTATGCCTACTATCAACTCTTAGATAACGGCGAAGTTACAGATCTTGATCTGACAGCAAGCTCTGTTGTGCCACTAGAATAAACTTCTATCTATTAACAAATTTTTTGTATTCATTTCCAAATTCTGCCAGTGCGTCAATAATAGGACGCATTTTTTCACCGAGAGGAGTCAGTGAATACTCAACTCTCAAAGGAATTTCCGCAAAAATTTCTCTTTTCACCAGCCCATCGTTTTCCATCTGACGAAGGTTTTCAGTCAAGACTTTTGCACTAATTCCTTCAATGCCATATTGAAGGTATTTGAATCTTTGCTGTCCCTTGATAAGTTCACGAAGTATAAGTGGCTTCCATTTATTTCCTATTATGTTTACAGTTGTTGCCACAGGACAAGGTGGCAATTCTTCTTTGCTTAACATTGTTATCTCCTTTATTTTAATATACTTACCAAAAGTTAATTAGGTTACAAAAAAGTGCCTATGCACAATTTGTAAGCATTTATGATACTATATCTTAGGCAAACAAAAAAGTCAATAGTTTGCAATTAAAAGGAGATATAATTATGAAAAAAACAGATTGCAAAAAAATAAGGTTAAATAAAGGAGATATGGATGTCTACGACTTTGGTGAAATCACACTTCATGCGTATAAAACAAACGATCCACTTTCAGATGAAGTTTTCATTGTTGAAAAAATGGAAGTGGTGTTGTAATTGAGAGTCCATGCTTTTATGACAACATAACTGAACTAGAGGATTATATAAAAAACAATAAGTTAAATATTGAGGGTGTTATGATTTCCTACCATGCATCTGGTGCAACATTTTTAAAGGATACAAAAAAGTATGCAACTAAACATGCAGACGATTATGGCCATAGTGGTGGTGGAAAAACACTGATAGACAATTTTACAAATACTTTTGGCGATATTTTTGATAACAGTATTCACACGACAACAGATTTTCTTGAAAACGGTTCAATTAGCATTGCTGGAATTGATTTTGATATAGTTGACACCGATGAAGGCTTTGATATTATAATTCCACAAATAAACTCAATCTACACTCATATGCTAGGGCATGATTGCCATTCAATCGTGGCAGGAGAAAAACATGCTGACACCCTCATTTCAATTCTTGACGGTTACCTTACAAATAACTTCAATCTTATTCTAACTTCACATTACACTCCAGAAGATTTGAGCGATGTTAAAACAAAGATAGAATATTTAAAGACACTAAAACAAATACACAAAGAAAGCAAAAATGCCGAAGATTTCAAACAAAATGTGATAAATAAATTTCCAAATTATAGTGGACTAAATTATTTGGATATGACAACAAATTTCTTTTATATTAATTAATTGAAAATTATTTTAAAAAATATCACCATTTTATTATTACAATTAAAAATAAATTTTTAGGTAAAAGAAATGAAAAAACATGAAATATTATTAAAAATATTGTCAAATTATTTAATATTTTTGGAAATAATTATGAAAAAGATAGAATGTTATTAAGAGGAATTTTAAACCAGTGCCTAAATTTAAAAGGCATTAAAGAAGATTTTTATATTTTGCAAGATAAATTATTAAGATTGGAATTGAATGAAAAAACAATAATTTCAAAAAAAAATTTAAAATTTAAAAATAACATTGCACTATACTTTGGTGATATAACTTTAATTAAATCCGATGCAATTGTAAATGCTGCAAACGATGAATATTTGGGTTGTTTTATTCCATGTCATAATTCCATAGATAACATAATACAAACCTATGGTGGTTTTCAAATCAGGGATGAGCTTTTAACTTTAAAGTCCTTGCCCGATTATGAAAGACAGTTTGTTAAAGTAACGAAAGGTTACAATTTACCAAGTAAATATATCTTTCACGTTGCTGGGCCACACATCGTGGACAAAATAACAGAAAATGACAAAAATCATCTTGCAAGATGCTACACAGAATGTTTAAACAAAGCAAAAGAAATGAATTTAAAAAGTATCGCGCTATGTTGTATCTCAACAGGTGTTTACAATTTTGATAATGCACTTGCGTGTGATATAGCAGTAGACACTGTTGAAAAATGGTTGAAAGATAATAAAAATGATATAAAAATTATTTTTGATGTTTTTAAAGAGGAAGATTGTATTTTATATGAAAGACGATTACAAACAAAGGCTTATAAAAGCAAAAAAATTGATTGATGAAGCAGATTATATTTTGATCGGAGCAGGAGCGGGGCTGTCCACTGCTGCTGGCTTTGAATATGCCGGGAAAACTTTTGAAAAATATTTTTCAGACTTTGAGAAAAAGTATGGGTTTAAGGATATGTACTCGGGAGGCTTTTATCCCTTTGAAAGTTCACAAGAAAAATGGGCATATTGGTCAAGATTTATTATGTAAACAGATATTTGCATAAAACGGTCAACAAACTTTATTCTAAACTTTTTGAGCTTGTTAAAAATAAAAATTATTTTGTCATCACAATCAATGTCGATCATCAATTTCAACTTGCAGGATTTGACAAAAACAATCTTTTTTACATGCAAGGAGACTATGGTCTTTTTCAATGTGGCATTCCTTGTCATAGCAAAACCTATGATAACAAAGAAATTGTAATAAAGATGTTGCATCAGCAAAAGGATATGAAAATTCCAAACAGTCTAATTCCCAAATGCCCAGTGTGCGGAAATGAAATGTCAATGAACTTACGTACAGATAGCACTTTTGTGGAAGACGAAGGGTGGCATTTGCAGGCCAAAGCATATTCAGACTTTATACAAAAATCTAAAGACAAAAAACTTTTACTCATAGATTTGGGAGTGGGTTACAACATCCCAGCGATAATAAGATTTCCATTTGAAAAAATGACAGGCATGAACAAAAGCACTCATCTTATTCGCATAAATAAAGATTATGCTTTTTGTAGTGATAAAATTAAAGATAAAACAATTTTGTTTTCTGAGGACATATCCGATGTTTTGGATGATCTTTTGAAATAGTTAGGATAATCATTTTGTGTGTAATTTAATTTATGCTAAAATCACCGTTAAGGGAGCGATTATGATAAAAGCAATATTATTTGATTTAGATAACACACTTCTTCCTATGGATGAAGAAAAATTTACCAAAGGATATTTTGGACTACTGGCTAAAAAACTTTTGCCTTTTGGATATGAAAGTGAAACGTTAATCAGCACAGTTTGGGCGGGAACAAAGGCTATGATTAAAAATGATGGAACAAAGACAAATGAACAAGTTTTTTGGGAAGTTTTTGAAAAACAATATGGCGAAAAGAGCATAAAAGACAAAAAGATATTTGATGAATTTTATGAAAAGGACTTTCCTCAAACAAAAATTCATTGTCAAGAAAACCCACATGCAAAAGGTATTATAGATTTGGTAAAAAGTAAAAATATAAAAGTTATTCTTTCTTCAAATCCTGTTTTCCCAAAAGTTGCAATGCTAACAAGGCTTTCATATGTTGGACTTAGGGAAAGCGATTTTGAATATATCACAAGTTATGAAAACTCATGTTACTGTAAACCAAATCCGAAATATTTTGAAGAGATTTTGCAAAAAAACAATTTAAAACCAGACGAAGTCGTATTCTTTGGCAATAGCCAACAAGAGGATATTATTCCAGCCTCATCTTGTGGAATTAAAGCTTATCTTGTTGACAAAAATCCACTGTCTTATGATGTTATGAAAGATGTCATAAATTCTTTAAAAATTTAAAAAAATCACTTTTATTGTGATTTTTTTATTTAATATGTTATGTTAAGCTTAATCTCATGAACTCTGCTTGATTAAATTTATATAAAAGTGATATTCTAGATCTAAGTAGTGTTTTCTACCAAATGTAAATTAAATTCAACTAATGGTTGAGAACAAAATAACATTAAATATGATATTATTTGCATAGGAGGAGTTCTTTGAAGCATTACGGAAAAGTAATTTCAAATTTAAGAAGAAAGTGCAATATGACGCAACAACAATTGGGAGAGAAATTAAATGTGTCATATCAGGCCGTTTCGAAATGGGAGAATGATATTTCAGAACCAGATCTTTCCACCATTGAAAAGATGGTGGAGATCTTTGATATTTCCATGTCTGATTTTTTTGAAATGGCAAAAGATCCAGAGCATTCAGATGGCAAAACTTTACCAGAAGTTGTTGAATCTAAAAAAGTAAGTGACACTAAAAAAAGTTTGATACAATCCAAGCCTTGGTATTTAGCTATAGGTCTTGGTGTTTTAATCGTAATTTTTGCACTTTGTGCCTTTTTAATTCCGGTAAAATATTCAAGCAGTGAAATATATTCAATGGTCGATCCCTCTGTCTTTTGTATAACAGCCGAAGGAAGTTTCGGACAGTCTGCAGGTTCGGGATTTTTTATAAACAACAAAGGTCTGGCTGTGACAAATTATCATGTGATAAAAAATTGCACCAGTGGCAAAGTACAACTAAGCAATGGTGAAACATATGACATACTTAAAATTGTTGGTTGTGATGAGGACAAAGACATAGCCATTATACAAATAGATATTGAAAGTTCAAAAAGTGCAAAGATTGGCGATAGCAACAAGATTAAAGTTGGTGATGTCGTGTATGCCATTGGTTATCCAGAATCATTTCAATTAGGAAGCGCAAATAGTACATTCACGCAAGGTATTATTTCAAAAGTTTCATATACATACGAAGACAACACCTACATCCAGACCACAGTGGATATGACTCGAGGCAACAGTGGAGGCGTGCTTTTAAACAGCCAAGGTGAGGTCATTGGGATAACGACAATGATGCTCACGGATGGCATTGTAGATTATATGAATATGGCCATTCCTATAAATAGAGTTGATGAGGTGGAGCACGATTTAAACATGTCCTTATTGGACTATTATGAAAGGAACAAGGTCTTTTATTTTTACAGCGATGGTCAAGTTATTCATAGTTTGAACTTCATAAGAGGAGACATGATCAAAAAAATAGATGATCCGACAAAATTGGGTTATATTTTTGAGGGCTGGTATGAGACTTCCGAGTATACAAAAGAATTTGATTTTGATTCCCCAGTTTATGATAAAACCCAATGTTTCGCAAAGTGGACTCCAATTTCTTATACTATTAAATTTAATGCCAATGGTGGTACGGGAGAAATGTCCGATGTTGTCGCAACTTATGACCAAGCCCTTACTTTGCCATCGTTGACCTTCAGCAACCCTCATCATAACTTTGTAAAGTGGGAAAGACAGGATAATAAACAAGCATATTCTAACAACCAAAGTATATTTAATTTAACAACTCAAGATAAAGCAATAATTATTCTAGATGCAATATGGGAGATTCAAAAATATACCATCATATTTGATGGAAACAATGCCCAAAGTGGAGAAATGAGCAATTTGGTTTTGGAGTACGACCAAGTCATAGATCTGCCAAAAAATCAATATGAAAAACAAGGATACATTTTTGAGGGATGGACTTATGACGACAAGGTGTACCAAGACATGCAGGAAGTTTCAAAACTTTGTGAAACAGAGGGCACAATAACGCTCACTGCCAAGTGGCAGCCTATTAGCTATGTGGTAAGATATGAGTTTGAGGGTCAGTCAAGCTATGAGCAAACTTTTTACTATGATCAACCACAAAGCCTTTTGCCTGCTACTTTTGAAAAACCATACCATACCTTTACATATTGGTATTGTGAATCAGAAAGACTGAAATTTGACGATCAAGTACAAATCTTTAATTTGACATCAACTCAAGGAGAGGTTTTTATCTTTACAGCAAATTTTAGAGAAAACATTTACACCGTACGTTACAACCCATCAACTGAGGTGGATTTGAACAATTGCGTGGAAGTACAATTAAAGTATTCGCAAGAGATTCAATCGCGGGCTTGTATGTTTACAAAACTGGGTTACAACTTTTCACATTGGGTGGATGAATATGGCAATATTTATGAACGTTCAATGCAATATATTGATGGTAAATATGTTGAGGTGGGAACACCAATAAGTAAACTCACGCCTGTAGATCAAGATGTTGTGGATTTCTTTGCAGTTTGGGAAATGGTTACATATAAAGTGTTTTATAGATATAAGCTAAAAAGTGGAACAAAAGATGTCGAATTGGGGACATTTGCCTATGAAGACGAAATTGTTTTGTTGCAGCCACAATATATTGATGATGGTTATGAATTTGAGTATTGGCTACTTCGGCCAAGTTGGGAAACTGCAATGCCAGGTGATGTAGTTTCTCGGTTATCAACCCAAAACACCTATGACGCATACATTGAGGCTGTGTACAAACCAAAGCTTTACACCATCAACTTTGATGGCAATGGTGCAACCAAAGGTGAAATGCAACCTGTTGAGGCAACATTTAACAGTGAGGTCACATTGCCACAAAATGAATTTATCAAAGATGGATACACATTCTATGGTTGGAAGTATGAAGATCAAATTTACACGACAAACAACATTGGAATACCAATTAGCGCCTATGCCGAAAGTATAACACTCACAGCTGTTTGGCTAGACAATTTAAAAGGTGAGGGTACATTTTCAAATCCTTATACTATTTCTACAATTGAAGATATAAATCAATTCTTTAAACTCTCACAAATTCACCAATTCAAAAATAGTCATGTCGTATTACAAAACGACATAGATTGTGGCTTTACAAAACTACCTTCAACCAATTTTGCAGGTGTTTTTGATGGGAAGGGGCACAAACTCATAAACGTGGACTATCAGGATGGAACATTATTTCAGGAAAACAGTGGCGTTATTTTGAATTTTGGCATTGAAAATTTGAAAATTGATTTAGTCAATGAAAACGACAGTGTCTATGTATATGGGTTAGCCAAACTCAATAAAGGATATATCTCACGTTGTCATGTCAAAGGGGATATAACCGTGAGCAGTACGGGTAGTGTGTATATATATGGATTTGTTGGAAGCAACGCATCAATAGGTGCTCAAAGACAAATTGAATATTGTTTTGCAAATTTGAGTGTGAATATTTCCTCAGATTCCGATATAGACACTTGTTTGGTCTATGGATTTGCTGGAGGGAGTAATTACAATGTGGATTATAATTACAGTGTACTATCCTTAACTGCAAATTTAAAAATTGTTAACAATCTTATCGTAAATGCCTATGGCTCAAAGAACGACCATAGTTTCGCAAAGGCAAATATTGATGTGAGTGTGGATAATGCCAATAATTATAATTTCTCGCAAACTGCTACTTATTATTCAGATGATAGCTATATCAAGGTTTTGATTGGTGGGAAATCAGTTCCAAAACTTGTTGAAAAAGTCACGGCACTTTCAAATTTGACAAACAAACAATGGATGGAAGAAAACTTGTTTGATGTGTCGGGTGCATGGATTTATGATTCCATTAATTTTCCAATGCCAAGTTACACCTTCCAAAAGGTGATTGAAACGCAAGAACAATTTATTTCTCTTAACAATGGAGTTTTAGTTGGTGACTATATATTAAATTGCGACATTGATCTAAGTGAAAATAACAATTTTAGGATTGCAGCAAACTATGGCTCATTTGATGGAAATGGACACGTGATTAAAAATTACTCTTTAACAGAAAATGACTATAAAAATAACTATGGTCTGTTTGAAAAAAATTTTGGCACAATTAAAAATTTGGGTGTAGACAATTTACTTTTTGATCTACATTTCAGAGATCTTGCTGTGAATGTGGCAGGACTTGTTGTTGAAAACTGGGGCACTGTCAATGCTTGTTTTGTTAGAGGAGATATTGAGGCATTATCAATCGACAGCGACTGTATAGTGGGTGGAATTGTTGCCATTTCAAGATCAGGAGAAGTTTTGAACAGCTATTCAGACGTTTCGGTTTATGCAAGTGCAACATCTGGAGCATATTCCGATGTAAAGGCAAATGCATATTCAGGTGGAATAATAGCGATTGGAGAAGGAAAAGTTGAAAATTGCTATAGTGTAAAAGACGTGGTCACATATGCTCATTATGCAAATGGAACATTGTTTTCCGCCTATGGAATTTCAGGCGCAGATGGAATTGTGAAAAATAGTTTTGTCTTGTCCAATGTAGCAGTTTCAGAATATAATTCCAGTGGTAAATACCAAGCTGGTGGAATAAGCAAAGAGTTCGAAAATTCCTTCGCCTATGAATGGCAAACTGTGACGGTCATAGAAGAGGACCTGTCTTTTGGCGACAAGTCGTATGATGAATTTTGTTCTTTGGTATTCCTTGAAGCACTTGATTTTGAGCAGTTTGTCTCAAAGGAAAATTTATTGCAAAATGAAAATGCAGTTTGGGTGATAACTGAAACTGATTTGCCAAAATTATGGTTTGAAGAAGAGGGAAATTTATGAAAATTACTATCAACAATGAATTGACAAAAAACAAAGAACTATATTTTGAGGAAGGTTTTTGGACGGGTAAAAGAACTGTCAAATATGATGGAGTTACTTTGTCAAAACAAAGAAAAAATTTATATCTTTACGATAACGGACAGACTACTGAATATTTTGAAATAATTGGTAATCAATTGATTGGAATAAGCATAAAATTGTTTGGCAAAAATGTTGAAATTTTACGGAAGCTTGAATGGTACGAAATTGTTATGTCTCTTCTCGTTTTTTTGCCATGTATACTCTTTGGAGCGATTGGGGGTGCCTTTGGAGGCGCTTTAGGATTTACAAATTTGGTGATAATAAGACAAGTTGATAAATTGTATCTAAAAATAATTTTTTCAGTGGAATTTTTGGCACTTGCTATGCTAGCAAGTTATATCTTCGCCGTGCTAATTTTAAAAATTGTTTTTCCTTATTTGTAATTACAAAATAGACTCTTGACATTTTTTGGTAATATGCTATAATTGGGCAAAGGAATAAAGAAATGTACACTATTCAAGAAAGATTTAAGTTGATATGACATCGTATAAAACTCAAGGCAAGTTTTATATGATGTTTTTTGCGTATATAAAACTTGTGGACTTAAATCGTATTTGATAATCAATAAAGTTCACAGCTTCGTCTTGTGAACTTTTTTTATAAGTTTTATATATTTTTCGGCCTAAAAAAATTTAAAGGAGAAAAATATGTTTTTAAAAAGATACAAAAATTTATATAAATTCAAACCTTATTTTGCAAAGTACAAAAGTCAAACAATTTTACTTGTTATTTGCATGATAATCGCGAGCAGTATGGGTATGGTATTAGCGTACCTTATGAGTGAACAATTATCGGCGATTTCCAACATCAATATTTCTAAGATGGTCAAATCTACCGTGTTTATTTTGGTTGCTGTGCTAGTCCATCATACAACTTGGTTCTTTTGGGATAAAATATCTGCAATTATTGGCAATAAAGTTGCGAATGATATACGTAATGATATTTTTTCAAATGCACTTAGCACACAATACCAAATAATTAAAAATAACTCCACAGGCTATTACATTGAGAGACTAAACGATGACACCAATGAGATTTCATTTTTTGTTCAAAATGTTTATGGTACATTGGTGGATGTCGCAACTAATTTTACTTTCTTGATAATTATTTTCTTTCTTAATTGGCAGTGTGGGTTGTTTTTTAGCATAGGCTTAATTGTGCTTTATTTTTTGGATGTGCTTAAAATTAAAGTAGAGTTAAAGCATACAAAAAAGATAAAAGTGCTTAGTGAACGACTAAACAGCAAAATGACGGAAGCAATTCGGGGTATTAAAGATATAAAAGGGCTTGGCATCAAAAATGAAGTGTGCATGATCAACGGAGAGATCAGCAAACAACTCGCAGTTAAAAATACCAAAATGAAGGTTGACGTGACTTTGCTTGAAAGATTGAGGACATTTTGTCAATGGGCAATTGACTGTTCTCTTGTGTTTTTGTGCGCGTTTTGGCTTTTTCCTACGGGACAAATCGATGTATTGGTAATTTTAATAATTTTTAATTACAAAAGTTTGATGTATGACACGATAGGCTTTTTTTCAAAATTAAAGGGATACTATGTTCAGGGGGATTTCAAAGCACAAAGAATACTTGAGGTATTAAATGACGACATAAAAGATGTGTTTGGAAACAATACAATTTCAAACAAGAAAAGTAGTATAAAAGTTAAAAATTTGTCATTTTCATATGGCGATAAAAAAGTTTTAAAAAATATTTCGCTGAAACTGAAAGAGAATACGGCAACCTTACTGATTGGTGAAAGTGGGAGTGGAAAAAGTACATTTTTTAGTTTGTTAACAAAACTAAATCCAGTGAAAAATGGTAAAATTTTTATAGATGATGTTGATTTGAACAACCTTGGCGAAGAAGAGCTTACCAAACATATAAGCATAGTGAATCAAGAGCCATTTGTGTTTAATGATACTCTATATAACAATTTAAGAATAGTTAAACCCACTGCCACGAAGGATGAAATTTACACGGCATGTAAAAATGCCCATATCTATGATGAAGTAGTATCAATGAAAGATGGATTTAACACCATTTTGGCTGAAAATGGAAGCAACTTAAGTGGTGGACAAAAACAGAGATTGTAAATTGCACGCGCAATTTTAAAAAACACTCCAATTATTCTTTTTGATGAACCAACGAGTGCTCTTGATGGCGAAAATCAAAAGAAATTTTTAGCTACAATCAAACAATTAAAAAACGACAAAATTATTTTTGTGATAGCACACAACATACAAAATACATCTGTCTTTGACAAAGTTATCGAAATTTCAGATGGTAAAATCAAATCAACTTGTCATTTTGAGAAACGTCAACAACTTCATTGACAAAATTGCATTTTAATATTATTATAAAAATGTGGTAGTTAAAGATTATTTAAATCAAGTGGTAAATGTCAAAATGGATAGACCACTTGGAAGCAAGCATCCAAAACATGGTTTTATTTATCCTGTAAACTATGGATACATTCCAAACACTGTTTCTGGTGATGGAGAGGAGCTTGATGCCTACGTTCTTGGAGAATTCACTCCACTTGAAAACTTTACTGGCAAAGTAATAGCAATAATTCATCGCGTGAACGATAATGACGATAAATTGGTTGTAGTTAAAGATGGAAAATATTACACAGATGATCAAATTCGTGCACTTGTTGAATTCCAAGAGAGATTTTTTGAGTCAGTGATTTTAAGATAATCACAAAGGAAGAAATTTATGGAAGAAAAAGATTTAATCAAGCTTTCTGCAAAAGAGTTGACTGATTTAGGAGTTTGTCCAACATGCCTCAACAGAAAATACAACGGAGCAGTATTTGGAGATGACACAAATTTAAAATTGTATGAGGACGGCGACATAGAATGCTTATTTGTTGCCAATCCCCGTGCCGATGGCCATATGATGATTTCTACGCAAACCCATTATCACGATATGAGTGAAGCTCCTGATGAATTAAATTCAAAGATAATCAGGTTTGCAAAACAGTTTATGAAGATCATAAAACAGGTTTATGGTTGTGAACGTGTGTACCTTTGCACAATGAGTGACGGCCCTATGAACCATTATCATGTGCAACTCATTCCAAGATATGCCTTTGAAGAAAGGGGATCAAAAAACTTCGTCAAACCAAGAAAACAATATATTTTTGATGAAGAAAAGTTTAACAAAGTCAAGAATTTGATAGCAGAATATGCAAAAAATGCTGAGGATGCATAAAACATCTTAGTGACACAAAAAAATGCAAGCAACTTTTAAGTGCCTGCATTTTTTATGTAATTTTTATTCTTCTTTTTGAGCTTCTTCAACTTGTTCTTTAACTTCTTCTTTTGGTTGTTCACCAGTTGCAACAACTGCTTTTTTGGATTGATTGATCATCACCAAAGTTGCAATTGCAATGACAAGCTCAAGAATTGTAAATGCCCAGCCAACGGCTTGAACACTCTCAGTGGCGATAATAACGCATAATGCTATAATTAAAACAAAAGCTATATTAAAGCCAGCAAGTTTGGTGTTGATTTTTTGGCAAATGTTGTAAAGTTTTTCGTTTTTAATTACATTTAAGTCGCAAAGAAACTGTAAAGTAAAAAGCACAATTAAAGCGATTACGAACAATAAAAGCAATAATAAACATATACCCCATATAACATTTACGGCACCAGCACTGAACATACTGCCTAAAATGCCCACATAGAAAAAAGCACTTGCATTTCCAACCATTGGCAAAACAAAGAAAATTTTAGTGCAGGTGTGGACTTTTTAGGACTTTTGGATTTTGTTGACAGAGAAAAGATAGGTGTAATTGGCATTTGTGGTTCTGGTGGCTTTGCACTATCCGCTGCTCAAGTTGATACAAGAATAAGAGCAGTTGTCACAGCAAGCATGTATGACATGACAGTTGCGTCAAGGCTGGGCATGGATGAAAATACCATACAAAAAACAAAAGAAAATCTAAGCAACCAGCGCTGGATAGATGCAAAAAATGGCTATCCTGAATATATTCCATCTTTTCCAGAGCAGCCAATAGATGAAGTGCCACAAGGTTTAGGTGAGCCAAACGCCGAGTGGTTTAGGTTTTATGCACTAAAACGTGGGCATCATCCTGAGGCACGTGGAGGCTTCACAACCACAAGCAATATGGCTATGATGAATTTTAGGTTACTTGACTACATTCACGAGATTTCGCCAAGACCAATACTTTTTATTGTTGGTGATAGAGCACATTCGAAGTTTTTCAGCGAATAGGCATACGCAAAAGCAAAAATGCCAAAAGAGTTGTACGTTGTGAAAGATGCCGAACATATTGACCTTTATGATAAGGTTGATAGAATTCCTTTTGACAAGATTTGTGACTTTTTTGAGAAATCCATGTAGGTTCGAAGAATTATATTATAAAAAAAACTTGTAGCAAATGCTACAAGTTTTTTAGAACCTAAAAAATCTTCTATTACAACGGCATCTACATCTTCTGTTACAACATCTTCTGTTAAAACAACATCTATTTCGACACTGATTGTTACATCCACACCTATTACATCTTCGCCTACAACAGCACCTTCTATTACAGCAGTTTGTATTATGACAACACCTGTTGCATAAATTAGCATTGCAAGGTATGCCCCAAAACAATGTTCCGCATCTAATGCAACAACACAGATCTATTGGTATAGGTGGGTTTGGTGGAAATGGAGTGTTGATTTGTGTTTGAACGGGGTTGCTCACAAAACTTGTAGGTGGCAATATTGAATTCTATGACGCCTGCGTCACACCATTAACCTTTACACTGCCAACTACAAATGTTGTACCTGTTGGTATTTGATCGGTAAAGGTTAGGTTGGTCTTCTCAAGTGTTCCTGTGTTGGTGATTGTGCTTGTGTAGTGCAGTGTATCGCCTTTAAGTGCCACTTGTTTATCCACGGCTTTCACGATGGTGAGCCTATTTGATACAACAGCAAGTTCAATTGGATTGGTGTTTTCATTAAAGTTTGTGCCGCCTGCTGTGTACGCAAGTGTACCAAAGTTATTGAATGAGTTTTCTGTAAGTGGATTGTTGGCTTGAACTGTATAGTTTATAGTGGTCACGTTAGGAGCCATATCATCAAGTGGGAAACCAGCCTCAATATCATATGTTGGCTGTGCCACACCGTTGACAATTACACTACCAATTACGTGGCTTGCACCACTGGACAATGTGTGACAACATTACTGTCTTTGTTTTCTGTCTGAGTAGAACCGTCGGGCAAGGTGTAAGAATATTCTACATTAGAAAAGTTTGTTATTTGCATAATTTTCTCCTTAATTTACTTGAACTTGAAATGTTATTGTTATACTTTGCCCTAGTGCCAGTGTTCCCAAATTAAAACCCGTTTGTGGATTGTAGGTTGGGAAGTTTACTCCGTTTATGAACACGGAACCGTCAACAAAACTTGTTCCAGTAGGAATGTTGTCCGTAAACGTCACATTATTCAAAGTTAAACTCCCGGTGTTGGTGACAGTTGTGGTGTAAGTTAAAATATCGCCAACAATTGCCACAGCTTTATCAACGGACTTTACTACATCGATGTCGGGATTGGCACCATTTTCTATCTGAATTGCAAGGCAGTTTGGTACATACAAATCTCCGCTTGAAGTAAAACGAATATACGCTGTAGTTGAAGTGGATTAATTATCCCAGTTAAATCTACCGCAGTTATATCATAGCCTTGTCTGCATGCAGAGGTGTTTGTTCCTGATACGGGATTTGCGTTGCGTGTCCCAAATGTTCCACTTGTGTCAAGTGCGCCGTTTGAATCGTTGATTTGAGAACAAAAGAAGTTGTTTTGTGGGTTATTTGGCCCCGACAAGTTTGTGAAATTAATTCCATTTTCTCCAAACAACATTTGATCACCGGTCAAAACGACATCGCCTTCTTGCGCAGAAACAAAAAGTTTTGCATTAGGTGTTGGTTCGTCAGGGGTTTGAAAGCCCGAAAGGTTTATTGTCGTTGTGCCCGAGCTAGGCGAAACAACTTCTCCACCCACCCACAAATTCAAACTTCTAAACTGCAGTGTTGGATTTGCATACACAACTGCAAGCGTCCAGCCGGCATGGTTTGTGTCATCCGTCCTGCTGTCAAGCGCCTCAATAAGTGCTGGAACAGCACCCACAGTGTAAGTTCCATTTCCTGAGCTTTGCAATATGCTTGTAACATTGGCCGACCTTGTGTAAAAACCCAAGGTAATGTTATTAACGTTTATATTAAAAGTTTGTGCAGTTACAGGATCGGGCGAAATACTTTGACTTCCACTTGGTGTTGTGAAAGTGATATCGTTGTCTATCAAACCCGAAATATTATTTGCTGTGGATCTAAAAAGTCCACCCCAAACGAGCTCAGCATACAAAACTGTGCTTCCAACGGGAAGGTTAAGCTCTGCGCTAGAACTGTTTAATGCATAGTTGAGTGTTGTACCAAAAGGGAAATCATTTACTCTTTGAGATAAATCCAAAGTTGTAAAAGCACCAATAGAGCCTTGAAGTCCAGCCCTGTTTGCATCTCCGTCATCGAATTGATCAATGAAATTAGTATTTGTGTCACATATTTTAGGAATTATGCCAACAAATTTAATACTAAATATATTTTTTTATGTTATACTCTGTGTTGGTTGACGGTTGGTGTCGCTTCGGACCAAAGGCGAAAAGTCTCACCAAACCTTCTGTCATTTCGAAAAGTTTTAGGAGGATTTTATGACGACAGCAGAAATTTTAAAAATGCAAAGAGAATATTTTTTGACAGGTGAAACCAAAGATGTCAATTTCAGGAAAAAACAACTTGAAAAATTAAAGATAGCCATTTTAGCCAATGAACAAAAGATTTATGAGGTTTTAAAGGCAGATCTTGGAAAATGTGAGATAGAAAGTTACATGTGCGAAGTGGCACTTGTTGTAAATGAAATAAAATATATGGCAAAACACATAAGAGGATTTGCAAGAAAAACACGAGTGCACACCGGAATTGCGAATTTCCCAGCAAAATCTTATACAATTGCATCTCCAAAAGGCAATGTGCTCATCATGAGCCCGTGGAATTATCCTTTCATGTTGACACTTGAGCCACTTGTTAATGCCTTGGCTGCTGGCAACACTGCCATAGTAAAGCCATCAGCATATTCTCCAGCAACAAGTAAATTAATTTATGATATGCTCTCAGAGATTTTTGAGCCAAAATATGTGGCAGTGGTGCTTGGTGGCAGAGAGGCAAATGTTGATCTTTTGACTTTAAAATTTGACCATATTTTTTTCACAGGAAGCAAGGCCGTTGGGCATGAGGTTTTAAAAAGTGCAGAAAAAAATATGACTACTGTCACTTTGGAACTTGGTGGAAAAAGCCCATGCATTGTTGACAAAAGTGCCAAAATTGCACTTTCGGCAAAAAGGATTGTTTTTGGTAAGTTTATGAATGTTGGACAAACTTGCGTTGCGCCAGACTATATTTTTGTCCATGTTAGTGTAAAAGAACAACTTCTTAGCGAACTTGTGGCACAAATTAAAGAGCAATACGGAGAAGATCCAATATCTGATCAACTTTATGGCAAAATTATTTCAGAAAAACATTTTGACGGTGTTTCAAAATTGCTTGAAAATCAAAAAATATATTATGGCGGAAAAACAAATAGACAGGCTTTAAAAATTGAGCCTACAATCGTAGTTGACCCAGACTTAGATTCACCAATAATGACGCAAGAGATATTTGGGCCAATTCTTCCAGTTATCTCATACCAAACAAATGAAGAGGCGCTTGAGATAATTAGGCACAATGACACTCCACTTGCGATGTATGTATTTGCTCAGGACAAACATGCTATAAACTTTTTTGAAAATAATGTTCAATTTGGAGGGGGATGCATCAATGATACAATAATGCACCTTACAACTCCACTTTTGGCATTTGGTGGCGTTGGACAAAGTGGAATGGGCGCATACCACGGCAAGCGAGGTTTTGACACCTTTTCACACCATAAAAGTATAATAAAAAAATCTACAAAAATGGATGTGCCACTAAGATATCGCCCTCACACAAAATTTAAAAAGAAAATGATTAAAACATTTTTTTGAAAACTTTAGCCACGATTTTCCAGCCTTCGCTGTCCTTTATCAAATAGTGTCTGAATTGGTCTTGACAACAACATTATAATTTATGTACAATTAATGCATCAATTACGACAACAATTTTAAAAATAGGTTTTTATAGAACGGCATTTACTTGGAAAAGTAAAAAGTTTAAAAAATAGGGCAGAGGATTGAGTTTAAATTTATGGAAAATTATGAAATTCTTTCAGACAATTGTAAAATTCGTTGGATAGATAACTTTAAACTGAATGGAGAAAAATATACCCAAGTTAGCGCGTATGTATTCAATGAAAAAAATCAACTTTTGATTGTAAAGGTAGGCAAATTTTGGACCGTTCCAGGTGGACATCCAGAAAAAGGCGAAACTCCAAAACAAACGCTTGAAAGAGAAATTTTTGAGGAAGCCTGTGTGACAATAAAAGATGCAAGATACATTGGTGCAGTTGAAGTGGTTGAAAATGGCGAAACATATTATCAATTGAGATATACTGCCAAAGTTGCAGACCTCTTGCCATTTAAAAAACAATGGGAAAGTGATGAGAGATTATTCGTAGATTTGAAAGATTTAAATAATTACATAAAATGGAGCGAGGGTATTACATTTAAAAAGCAAATCGAAGCTTGTAAAAACGTTTAACCTTGGAGGATAAATGAGTAAAGAATACGAATATACTTTTCAAGTAAAAGATTTAAAGCCATATTTTAATTTTTGCGAAAATAATGGATTTAAGCTAAAGAGTAAATTTAAACAAACGAGAACAATTTACAGAAACCCCAACAAAACCATGGCAAGGATCACCATCAACCAAGAAAATGATGGAAAAAAGAAATTTTTGGATTTCAAAGAGGACAATTTGGTAAAAGGAGCTGTTTTAAAAGAACTAAACGAGTCATTGCCAATTGAATTTACCGATGATAATGCCGTAAATTCAATACTAGAATTTTTGGGCTATACCAAAGATAATACCATGGAAAGAACAAGAACTGTGTATGTTGGTGACGGTGTCACATTTGAGATCGACGAATACATATTGCCAACGCCAGCCAAAGTGGTAGCTGTTGAAGGCGAAAAGCAAGTAGTTGACAAGATTTATCAGGAAATAAAAGATTTAAGCAGATTGCAATGAGGAGTTTATGAATTATTTCTTGAACATGTTAATCATATAAAATTAATATTTATATTTCCATTATTGCAATCGGCTATAAGCATTTTGGTGCCACCATCTTTATATGTAGGCAAATTACAATTGCCTTTCTTTATCTTGCATGATATTGAAAAGTCGGACCAATCACCTTTAATTGTACCAGTTATGCTTCCATTTTTCGCGATTAAATTAATTTGTTTACCAACAAAAATGTTATCGAATTCCACATTTCCACCATTTGTATTTAGTGCAATGTTTTCTGTAAATGAAACGTTATTTAATTTTATATCTTCATTTGTAGTGGTTATTTGTATGCTGTTTAAGAGATTATTCGGAACTTGTAAATGTATCTTTCGGTAATTTTCATTTGGCTTTTTGCCAATGTAGTCTAGCCAACTTTTATTATAAGCAATGCTAATTATAAACTCATTGTTATCATTAATAGAAAGGTTATAAAATTCTTTTTCGCTTTCATAATATTCCACATGGATGTTATCATCCACGGATTGGCTAATTTCAACTTCTCTATCTTCTACATCTATAACAATAGCATATATTTCTTTTTCATTTGATGTGTAATTTTTGTAAATAAATTTGTCATTGCTGGTAAGGCTAGCAACAATAAAAACAATACCAATTATTGATGCTATTAAAACTAATGATATAATACAAAACTTTTTCATAATCCTCCTTTTGTCATACAGTTGACAAGATAAATTGTCAATGGTACAGTAAATGTAAACCTTTGTGTTACACAAAAGTCAAGAGGATAAAACAAAATAATGGAAAAATTATTTTCAATAAGCGAAGCAGCAAAAGCAGTAAACTTGACAGCTGAAACTTTGCGACATTATGATCGCATTGGTGTATGTCATCCATGCAAAGTTGATAAATGGACAGGATATCGATATTATTCTGCGCAGGAGATTGTCAAATTAAATACAATAAGTGCATTAAAAAGTATGGATTTATCATTGGAAGAAATACAAAAGATATTAGATTTTAATGACATTGATGAAATAATAGATTTTTTAAATAAAGCAGAAAAAATTGCAAATGAAAAAATTGCAAATTTAAAAAAAATAAAAACGCGAATAAATCGCGCCAAATCGTTTTATGAGATAAAATCAGCAATTAATGATAAATCCAATAACTTTTTTATCCTCCAACTACCTGAGCGAGTTATTATGCTCGCCGATGAATTGGTTACACCAACGACAAGCAATTTATGGGATTATCATCGTCATTTTTATAGTCAAATTGATGATAATCATAAAAATGATTACACTTTTGAAGATTTGGCGGGAATAATAGAAAAGAACGGTAAAACAAATATGTTTGCAGTTTGTAAAAAATATGGCAAATACTCAGATTTACAAACTTTACCAGCTGGTAAATATTTATGCGCAAATTGTACGGAAGAAAATCGCGAAAAGACTTTAAATAAATTATTAAATATAGTTAAAAGTGAGTATAGTATAGTTCCAGAATTCACTATTCAAATTGTGGTTTTGACGGGAATTTTGAAATGGAACTATCAAGTGCAGGTCTTTATATCAAAGTAACGCATCTTATTTTCAACAAACATTTTTTTGAAATTCCATTTAGATAATGTAATTTATTCAAGTTTCAATTCTTTTATTTTTAAAATGTCTATATTGTAAAATAGTTGACTGATGGTTATTTTTTTAATATCTTAAGTTCAGGAGGAACATATGGCCAGAGATGTTAAATTTTGGAAGGAGGATGGCTCTTTTAAACTTAGAGTTTGTGGAGTTGTTCAGGTCAAGGATAAGATTTGAATTGACAATTGCGACAACGCACCTTTTTGGAGTTATCCAGGTGGCCATGTTGAATTGGGAGAGGACACAAGAAAAGCAGTGTTACGCGAAGTAAAGGAAGAAGTGAACATAGATGCTCAAATAATTAAAAATCTAGCCACAATACAATTATTCTTTACCCGTGATGACAATATGCCTTTTCATGAAATTGGATTTTATTATCTGCTCAAAGCAAATATAGAGCCTAAAGATTTTGTAATTGAAGAAGATGACAGGGGAAGATTGAGAAAACACCAATTTAAATGGATAACAAAAGAACAACTAAAAAGTCTTGATGTTAGGCCAACTGCATTAAAAAATGTAATTCTTAACGATCTAGAGAATCAAGAAATTATTTCATATGTAAAAGATTA
>ERZ1643251.1311-NODE-1311-length-28728-cov-7.362466_pt1 | contig 28728 bp, 18 predicted proteins | sample MGYA00579261_ERZ1643251 | MGnify/ENA primary metagenome ERZ1643251 (study PRJEB29033, sample SAMEA4952267) | chicken gut metagenome | biome: Broiler Chicken; feature: Gastrointestinal Tract; material: Caecum | place: Ireland | collected 2018 | study: Broiler... | reverse complement strand
TCTTTTTTGGTTGAGGTGACGTGACTTGAACACGCGACCTCTTGGTCCCTAACCAAGCGCGCTACCAAACTGCGCTACACCTCAATGTGTTTTCTCAAAAACAGCATATCCTATTATAACAACTATTCAAAAAGTGTCAAGCATTTTTCCGCTCATTGGAGAAAAATTTCCGAAGAAATAAAAAATCCTCCGCAACGCCTCGTTTTTCTCCACGCACGGCAGGCATTTTTCTCTTCCATATATCTGCTCCGGATGCCTTATGCCCGACGAACAGTCCTCTGCCCCTGCCGCGGGACAATTTCCGCGGCATAGGATACGGGCGACCCGCGGCATTTCAGGCAAAGGAAATCCTCCCTCAAATTTTGAAAAGAGAACAAAAGCGCGCCCCGAAGGCAGTTGCCTTCGGGGCGCGTCCGCATCAAAAGGTACTTCGAGACAGACCTGTAAGCCGGGTTCTGTCGAGCGCGGTCATTTATCTAGGCGCATCGTCACCGATGCGCTCAAGCGGTGTTCACGGCCGTATTCGGGCGGGCAACCCATATGAACACGGCCCAACCTTGCATCGGACGGGGTTTACATGGCACGGGGCGTTACCGTCCCGTCGGTGAGCTCTTACCTCGCCTTTCCATCCTTACAGCGCCAAAAGGCACTGCGGTCTATTTCTGTTGCACTTTCCTTGAAGTCGCCTTCACCTGACGTTATCAGGCGTCCTGCCCTGCGATGCCCGGACTTTCCTCGTCGCAAAAGTGCGCCGCGGCCGCGCAGTCCGCTCGAAGCAAAATCATTATAGCACATCTTTGAAAAAAATGCTTGTTTTTTACGGGAAATATGATAAAATAGACGCAGAATATTTTTTGAAGAGGAACGACCATCTATGAGAAAGACCAAAATCGTCTGCACGCTGGGGCCTGCATCGGATACGGAGGAGATCATCTCCGCCATGGCCGATGCCGGCATGAACGTCGCGCGCATCAACTTCTCGCACGGCACGCACGAAGAGCATGCCAAAAAAATTGCCATGATCAAGAAGATCCGCGAGGAGAAAAAAATCCCCCTTCCCATTCTGCTGGACACCAAGGGGCCGGAATTCCGCATCCGCACCTTCAAAGAGGGCAAGATCAACTTAAAAGAGGGTGACACGTTCACCTTTACGACCGACGAGGTGGAGGGCGACAAGACGCGCGTCTCCGTCTCCTACAAGGGCATCTGCGAGGACATGAAGCCCGGCGATAAAATTCTGCTCAACAACGGGCTCATGGTCTTTGAGGTGCAGAGCGTCAAAGCGCCCGACGTCGTGTGCAAAGTCGTCATCGGCGGAGAACTCTCCAACCGCAAGTCCATGTTCTTCCCCGAAAAGGAACTCAACCTCGTCTATTTGTCCGAACAGGACAAGAGCGATCTGCTCTTCGGCATTCAACAGGGCGTCGACTTCGTCGCCTGCTCCTTTGTCTCCAAAGCGCAGGACATCCTCGACGTCCGCAACTTCCTGCACGAAAACGGCTCGGACGACATCGACCTCATCGCAAAGATCGAAAATCGCGCGGGCGTCAACAATCTTCAGTCCATTCTCGACGTCTCGGACGGCATCATGATCGGCCGCGGCGACATGGGCGTGGAGATCCCCTACGAAGAGCTTCCCGATATCCAGAAGACCATCATCAACGCCTGCCGCCGCGCGGGAAAACGCTGCATCACCGCGACCGAAATGCTCGAATCCATGATCAGCAAACCCCGCCCCACCCGTGCGGAGATCTCCGACGTCGCCAATGCCGTGTACGACGGCTCGAGCGCCGTCATGCTCTCGGGCGAGACCGCGGCAGGGCTCTACCCCGTTCAGGCAGTCGCCGCCATGGCCCGCATCGCCATCCAGGCGGAGAGCAAGGAACAGTTCATTCAGAAAGTCGCCGACAAGGACTTCCTCATCCGCAGCACCGCCGATGCGCTCTCGCACTCGGCCTGCACGCTTGCGAAAGACGTCAAGGCCAAGGCGATCGTCGTATGCACCCGCACGGGCGGCACCGCAAAAATGGTCTCGCGCTTCCGCCCCATGATCGACATCATCGGCATGACCACGAATGCGCGCAGTTACCAGAAACTCGCCTTGAGCTGGGGCGTCATGCCCGTCATGAGCGAGGAATACAATTCCGTGGACGTCCTGTTCCACTTCGCAAAGTGCGCCGCACGCGACTCGGGACTGGTCAAGAAAGGCGATACCATCGTCATCACAGGCGGAACGCCCAACGGCAAGAGCGGCAATTCCAACCTCATCAATATCGAAACCATCTGACCTTTTTCCCGCTCCTTTCGGGCGGGAATTTTTTCAAAGGCCTTGCTTTTTCTCCCGCGACGGGATATAATGCAAGACAAGATCATTTTCAAAAAAAGGAGACTTCCCCATGTTAAACGAAACGGTCAAAACCCTCCTGAACGAACAGGTGACAAAGGAATTTTATTCCGCATACCTCTATCTGGACTTTGCCGACTACTATGCGGCGGCGGGTCTGGACGGATTTGCCCACTGGTATGAGGTTCAGGCGCAGGAGGAGCGCGATCACGCCATGATGATGCGCCGCTACCTTCTGGACAACGGCGAGCAGGTCGTGCTCGGCCAGGTTGCCGCGCCCGATCAGACGTATGCGGACAACAACGCTCCCCTCCTGGCGGGACTGGCGCACGAGCGCCTCGTGACGGGCTGGATCAACGACATCTATGCCGCCGCCTTCGCCGCAAAGGACTTCAAGACCATGCAGTTCCTCGACTGGTTCGTCAAGGAACAGGGCGAAGAGGAGAAAAACGCCGAAGATCTCATCAAAAAAATGACGCTCTTCGGACAGGACGCCAAGAGCCTCTACCTTCTGGACAAGGACCTCGCCGCCCGCGTCTATGCCCTTTCGGCAAACGCCCCCGCAATGTGACCCTCCTTCCGCTTCTGTAAACCGCGGAAATGCCGACGCCTTAAGCAGGGTCGGTCGACCGTACGATTTCTCTGTCCAAAATAAATATTGTAAAAAAACCGGCGCCTGTCCGCAATGCGGACGGGCGCCGGTTCTCCACATCTTTTTCCGTTTCTCAAATTCTCTGACCGTTCTAAGTCCCCGAGACCGTCCCCTCCCCGTCCTGCTCCGAAGCCTTTTGCGCTTCCTTCTCTTTTTCGGCGCGCTTTCGCCCCCTCCGCCGCTTGACAGAATGTATTTTATTTGCTATTATATCGTTGCGCGCGCAATCATTGCGTGCGCAACGATATGCGGGAGGAAGTATGACCAATCCTTTTATGAAGCATCTGGGCGAGGTATGGCGGTGTGCCAACCTGTACCGTACGGCGCAGTACACGACGCTCGGGATCGGGAGCTATCAGGACTCCTATATTCTGCACATCTGCCGCAATCCGGGGATCTCGCAGGAAGAGCTCGCAAGGCTCATCTATGTCCATAAGAGCAACGTTGCGCGGCAGCTTGCCTCGTTGGAGGAGAAGGGATTTATCACGCGCAGGCCTGCGCCGCAGGACAAGCGCTCGCTGCTTGTCTATCCCACGCAGAAGGCATTGGACGTCATTCCGACGATCCGGGACGTCCATCGCGTCTGGAACGAAAAAATCCTTGCGGGCTTTTCCGAAGAAGAGCGGGCGCTCGTTTCGCAATTTGCCGATCGCCTTGCCGAAAATGCCAAGCGCATTCTCTCGGCGGACAAAGGAGAAAGCCATTGAAGACGCTGTTTCACTATCTCTCCGCCTATAAACTGCGCATGGCGGCGGGATTGCTCATCAAGGCGGTGGGAACGCTTGCGGAGCTCTTTCTGCCCCTCATCATGGCGCACATGATCGACAATGTGGCGCCCACCGAGGACGTCCTTGCCCTCTCCCTCTGGGGAGCGGGCATGTTCGCGTGCGCCGTCGTCGGTCTCGTCGGAAACGTGACCGCCAACCGCATGGCCTCCAGAGTGGCGCGCGACACGACGGAGCGCATCCGCGCCGATCTCTTCGCCAAGACGCTCCGCCTTTCCGCGCGGCAGACCGACGAGGCGACCGTACCCTCGCTCGTCTCCCGCCTTTCCTCCGATACCTACAATGTCCACAACATGATCGGCATGATGCAGCGGCTGGGCGTGCGCGCCCCCATTCTGCTCGTCGGCGGGATCGTCCTCACCTTCTTCGTCGACTCCGTTCTGGCGCTCATCCTCGTCGCGCTCGTTCCCGTGCTCACCGTCATCGTCATTCTGGTCGCCAGGCGCGGAATCCGTCTCTACGACAACCTGCAGCGCTCGGTAGACGGCATGGTGCGCAAGGTGCGCGACGACTATACGGGCATCCGCGTCATCCGCGCGCTCTCGCGCACGGCGTACGAGAGCGATTCCTTTCGCGCCGTCAACGAGACCGTCGTGAAAAATGAGACGCGCGCAGGCATGACAATGGGCATCACCAATCCCTTCATGAGCGCCGTGCTCAACCTCGGAATGGCGGCCGTCCTGTTTGTCGGCGCCTACCGCGTCGCGGGCAACTACGCCATGCCGGGCGATCTCATCGCCTTTACGTCCTATTTTACCATCATCCTGAACGCCGTCATTTCGGTGAGCCGTATCTTTGTCAACTACTCCAAGGGCGGCGCGTCGGCAAAGCGCATTGCCGCCATTCTCGCCATGCCGCAGGAACTCCTTCCCGAGCCGCAGCGCGAAGCGGGCGACCCGCAGACCGTGATCGGCTTCGAGGACGTGACGTTCTCCTACGGCGGCGTTCCCGCCCTGCGCGACGTCAGTTTCTCTCTGCACAAGGGAGAATCGCTCGGAATCATCGGCGCGACGGGCAGCGGAAAGAGCACGATCGTCGCCCTGCTCCTGCGCTTTTACGATGCCGATTCGGGACGCGTGGTCGTGGACGGGACGGACGTGCGGGCCTATGCGCGCAGCGACCTGCGCAAGAAGTTCGGCGTCGTCTTTCAGAACGACTTTCTCATGGCGGCGAGCATTCGCGAAAACATTGACTTTGAACGCGGACTCGCCGAGACGGACGTCGAGCAGGCGGCCGACTATGCGCGCGCGGGAAAGTTCATCCGGGAACACGGCGGACTGGAGAGCGCGCTGACGACGCGCGGTGCCAATTTCAGCGGCGGACAGAAACAGCGGCTGCTCATCGCGCGGGCGCTTGCCGCCTCGCCCGAGATTCTCATTCTGGACGACTCGTCCAGCGCGCTGGACTACAAGACGGACGCACAGCTGCGCAAGACGCTGTTAGAAAAACTGCCCGATACGACCATCGTCATGATCGCACAGCGCATAAGCTCGGTGCGCTTTGCCGACAAGATCCTCGTGCTCGACGCGGGCCGCGCCGTGGGATTCGGCAGCGACGAAGAACTCATGCGGGACTGCGAAGTCTATCGCAGCATCTACGCATCCCAGCACGGCGAAAAGGAGGACACGCATGACCGATAAGAGCACAGCACCCGCCAAATCGGGACGCAAGGCCGTCTTCTTCCGCCTGATGAAATACTACCTGCGCTATAAGGGAAGCGTGGCGGCCGCCTTCTTCTTCATGCTCGGGAGCAACCTCTTTGCCCTGCTCGGGCCGTGGCTTTCGGGCAAGGCGATCGACGCCATCGCCGTCGAAAACGGCATCGACTTCGCCGCCGTGTCCGCGCTCTGCCTGGCCATGGCGGTCTTTTACATCGTCTCCGCCCTCTTTTCCTATATCCTCACCGCCCTCATGATCCGCCTGAGCCAGCGCATCGTCCGCTCCATGCGCCAGGACGTGTTCGACAAGATCCTCGTCCTGCCCCTCTCCCTGCTCGATCGGATGCAGACGGGCGACCTCATCAACCGCATCTCCTATGACATCGACACGGTCAACGCCCCCCTCTCCAACGACATCCTTCAGGCCGCAACGAGCGTCATCACCGTCGTCGGCGCATTCATCGGCATGATCGCCGCGTCGCCCATTCTGCTCGCCTTCTTCCTCGTCACCGTCCCCGTCTCGCTGCTCATCGCGCTCAAACGCAGCCGACAGGTGCGCCCGCTCTTCCGCAAGCGCTCCGCCAAACTCGCCCAGCTCAACGGGTTCTCCGAGGAAATGCTCACGGGACTCTCCACCATCCGCGCCTACGACCGCGAGGACAAGATCATCGAAAAGTTCTGCGAACGCAATACCGACGCCGTCGATGCCTATTACCGCGCCGACTATACGGCAAGCCTCATCGGCCCCGCCATCAACTTCGTCAGCAACTTCGGCACCGTCATCATCAGCACCGCGGGCGCCTTTCTCTACCTCTACAACCTCATCAGCCTCGGCGATATCTCCGCATTTTTGCTCTACGCCCGCCGCTTCTCCGGCCCCATCAACGAGTACGCCAACATCCTAGGCGAAATCCAATCCGCCCTCGCCGCCGCCGAACGCGTGTTCCGCTTCGTCGACGCCCCCTCCGAAGAACCGGACGCCCCCGACGCCGTTTCGGCGGACAACGTCCGCGGCGCCCTCGCCTTTGAACACGTCCGCTTCTCCTATGACGGCGAAACCGACATCATCCACGATCTGTCCTTCTCGGCAAACCCCGGACAGACCGTCGCCATCGTCGGCCCGACAGGCGCGGGCAAGACGACGCTCGTCAATCTCATGATGCGCTTTTACGACGTTCAGGGCGGACGCATCACGCTGGACGGAATCGACATCCGCAACTATACCCGCAAGAGCCTGCGCGCCGCCTTTACGATGGTCTTGCAGGACACCTGGCTCTTTGAAGGGACCATCTACGAAAACCTCGCCTACGGCAGCGACACCGCAACCCCCGAGGACGTCCAAAACGCCGCGAAGGCCGCGCATATCGACGACTTCATCCGCTCTCTGCCCGACGGCGACCGCACGCGCATCACCGACGGCGGCGTCAACCTCTCCAAGGGCCAAAAACAGCTCATGACCATCGCCCGCGCCATGCTCTCTCCCGCGCGGATGCTCATTCTCGACGAGGCAACCAGCAACGTGGACACCCGCACCGAACTGCTCATCCGCGACGCCATGGAGACCCTCCGCCGCGGAAGGACGTGCTTCGTCATCGCTCACCGCCTGACAACGGTCAGAAACGCCGACCTCATCCTCGTCGTCAAAGACGGCGATATCGTGGAGAGCGGAACGCATTCCGACCTCCTCGCGCGCGGCGGATTCTATGCACAGATCTATTCCGCGCAGTTTGAATGACCGCCTCTTAGCTCTCTTTTTTCGCGCGCGGCCGCTCCGCCCTGTCTGACGCTTTCTGCAATTTTCGCAATGTCCGCTCTTGCAGGACGCATGACCGTCGTGCCGTCTGCGCCGCGGTCAGCGCAGACAGTAAGCGGTCATGTTCGGTTCATAGACGAGTTCTTTTCCGCACATCTCCGAAAAGTACCCGCGCAAAAACGCGATGTAGCGGCGGAAGGTCGCAACGGAGATCTCAAATGCTCCGCAGCATTCCGTGATCCGAATGACGCCGCCCGTCCGCAGTCTGTCATACAGCTGAAGTAAAATGTAACTCTTGCTCCTCTCCATTGATTTTCATAAAGCGCTTTTTCTCCTTTGATTTCGGGAACTGCCCTTTTGTTGCAACATGGTCATTGTAGCATATTCTGCGATACTTTTGTTGAGCCGCTCTTTCCGAATCGGTGGATTTTTTCGCTGAATAAGTGGAAAAAATCGCTGAATTTGCTTTTTGACGCCAAAAGAGCGCATCAGAGACCACCTCTGATGCGCTCTTTTTCTCTGCGTTACTCCACGATCTCCACGCGCAGATTCACCTGAGCAAGATAGGGCGAAAAGTCGACAATGCCGATGCGGAACACGGATCCCTGCTCATAGGAAAACCCGATCCCCGGCAAAATCTCCTCCTGCGTCTGCAGGTTAACAATCGAAATAATGACGGGAACCGCTCCGTGCGGATGATCCTGCCATATGCCGTCCGCAATAATACGGAGCCGTCCGCTTCCCGTCTGCGGGCAGATATAATACTCCGCCATATGTTCCGAAAGCGGCGAGAGAACGAACGTGAGTTGCTCCCCCGCCTTCGGGACAGCAGGCGAGGGCCCGCTTCTGCCGTCATGATCGGAAACGGCCTCATACACCGCCTGCAACACGGCGCCTTCATAAAAAGGAACATAGAGCGGCGCCGCATACATGTTCTCGCGCGCGGCATACCATCCGACAAAGCGATACCCTTCTTTTTGCGGCTCGGGCAACGCGAAGATCTGCCCCGCAAGGAACTCCCGTTTCCCGTCGCCGAAGTCAAGCGTAACGCCCGAATAAACAGGGTAGTCGAAATACGTTTCAAAGGCACCGTTCCAGCCGGGGGCAAATGCGCTTGTCTCTTCGGCGGATAAATTTGTATAAATATGGCAGTCCCTTGCCATTTCTTCATTTTCAGTGGTAAAGGCATTGGCCTCGACGTATTTTACGGTAGTGGGGAGATAGTATCTTATCGCCGGGGTCTCGTAATAACGCGTACTGAAAGCCGAGAGTCCGAGCGCATTTCCGGAGATGTACTCCAGCTTCGGAGGAAGAATGATCCCCGGGACTGCGAGCAGTTCAAAGACCGAGCGCTCCAGACGCGTCACGCCCTCCGGAAGCGTGATGATATTGCGGACGGTTGCGGAATAAAATGCCTTTTCTCCCATCGCCGAAAGCATGCTTCCCTGCGCAAATTCCAGCGTCATGACAGAATACGCGAAGCACATTTCTCCGATCGACTTCACCTGCGCGGGAATGACGACGGGCGAGGCGATGACAAGATCACGCGCGACGTCCGCACCGAGCCGCACAAGCGTCTCGGGGAACGTAAGACTGTGCAAAGTTCCGCCCTGCTGCACAAGGCGTCCTTCGAGCGCGACCACGGGAAGGCCGTCGATATAGGAAGGCACGGCGAGATCGACGTTCTCGCCGATTTCTCCCGTGTATCCCGTGATCGTGACCGAGGCCTGTCCCTTTTCATAGAGAAAGGAATCCGCGCTTCCGCTGACGACGATCTCCTGCCATATGGCGTACAGCGTGAGCGCCGTCTCGCGCCCGGCAGGCGTCTGGGTATAGTACTCCCCCGATCCGTCCGCGCGGTCGTTCCAGCCGAGGAACAGATAGCCGTAGCGTTCGGGCGCATGAAGCATGACCACCTGTCCGTAGCCGACATTCACGGGATTCTCCTCCGAAAGAATGCCGCCGTTCAGGACATACTCCACGCGGTATGTAAGGTTCGACTCGCGATAGACGGCCGTCAGCGTCAGGTCCCCGAGGTTTGTGGCGTCGATTTGCTCATAGCGCCTGCCGTCCGCATCGAACCAGCCCAAAAAATCATAGCCGACGCGCAGGCATTCCGGAAGAGTCACTTCGTCGCCATAATAGAGCGTAAATGTCTGATCGTCCACGCACTGCCCGTCCGCTTCAAACGTCCCGCCCGCACCGATCAGTCGGATCGTATACTGCACGGGCGAAAAACGCGCGTACAGCGTCGTAAGGCGCAGAATGTTGTCGGGACCGATGTGATCTACCTTGTTCCCGCCCGTCTCCGCATCGTACCAGCCGAGAAAGACTTGGCCGTATCGGACGAGCGGCGCAAGCTCGACCGTCGTCCCATAGGCGATGACGTTGGGATTGACCGTGTCTTCAAACGTCCCGCTGTTCAGTTCATAGCGCACGATGTAAGTCTTTGCCTGCCAGACGGCATACAGCGTGAGATCTTCTCGGATCCCGTACAGCGCTTCGACATATTCGCCCGAACCGTCCGCCGCCGTGTTCCACCCGAGGAAGGTATATCCCGTCCGCGTCGCGCCGTTGAGCAGATGCACTTCCCCTGCTCCGACGGAGAGCGGGTTGTCCTCCGTCATCGTCCCGCCGCACGTCTCATAGCGCACCGTGAACAGATCGCCGCATTCCTGCCACAGCGCATAGAGCGTGACGTTGCACGCCCTTTCCCCGCCCACGCTCTCATACCGATTGCCGCCCGTCGGCGTGTCGTACCAGCCGAGGAAATTGTATCCCTCGCGCACAGGCTCCGAGAGGACGACCTCCTCCTGCTGCGTCACTTCGACGGGGTTGCTCCCGTACAGAATCCCGCCGCCCAGTTCATAGCGCACGGTGCAGACGGCGTCGCTCCAACGCGCATATACGCTCACGTCCGCTCCCGCGCACACAAGATTGCCCACCGCGTCGCCCGCATAGTCCGCCGCGAGATACCAGCCCTCGAACACCGCCCCCTGCCGAAAGGGAATGGGCAGCTCCAGCGTGCCGCTCTCCACCGTGAACGTGTTCTGCGGCGTCTCATAAAAATATCCGCCGTTCAGCCAGTAGTCAATCGTATATTCGTGCGGACGAAAGACCGCCGTAAACGCCGTGTCCTCCGTCACCTTGACGGGAAAGTCCGCAATCGCACCGCTTTCGTCCGCATAGCCGACAAAATCATAGCCGTCGCGCTCCGCATCGGCGAGCGTAAACCAGTCGTACTCGCTCACTTCATGCGCCGTTCCGTCCACCGTCACCGTGTAATAGCGGATCTCGTCTTTGTTCTCGTCTTCGCTCTCGTCTTTGTTCTCGTCTTCCTCCGCGACGCTCCCTTGTTCCGGCACGGACGCCTGCGTCTTGGGAACGGCCAGCAAAACGGTGCATATGAGCGCCGCCCCGAGTACGATCGTGCCGCCCAGCCAGGCAAAGGATATGCGCTTCCTGCGGCGCGCCTGGACGGGCGTCTCCGTGCGCTCCGTCTCCCCGATACCGAAATATAACTTGGAAAAAGGAACTCCGTAGTGCTGCGCAAGTGCGCACATCTGCATTAAATCGGGACAGATTACTCCGCGCTCCCACTTGGAGACAGCGTCCGACGTCGTATGCAGGCTCTCCGCCAGCGTCTCCTGACGCTCGCCCCGCTGTTTGCGCAATTCGGCAAGATTTTTTCCGAAAAGGACCGCGTCAAAGTGGCCGACGTACGTCTCTGCCGTCTCTTCCGCCCCGACAAGCCGCTCCAGCGGCACGCCCACCGCCGCCGCAAGGTCGCCGACCTGCGCGATGTCCGGCTCGCTGACGCCGCGCTCCCACTTGGAGACCGTCTGCAAATGTACGTTGAGCTTCTCCGCAAGCTCCGCCTGCGTGATGTGCGCCGCCTTGCGCAATTCCTTCAAATTCTCCGCAAATGTCGCCATCTTCCGTCCTCGTTTTCCTTCGTTTCTCTCGGAAAAAATACTTCTTTTCTATTATAGCACATTTGACGCTTCTGCGCAATCATCTGTCTTTTCCTTCTTCTTTTCGGACAAAAATGGGACAGGTCCGTACGACCTGCCCCAAATCATAGAGGAAAAAGATGAAATGTAACAGATACTTCCCTCCTCGGGCGCATCTGTCGAATTGGCTTTGTCAAACCTGCGTCCCGTCCGAAAGGACGGCCGCCCCGAAACGCGCACGCTTGCCCGATAAACAGGATTCCCGCAAGCTCACGCCTCTTCGGGGAGGTCGAAGATCACGAGGCGCTCATCGGGAGAGCGGTTGGGCTGGTGGAAGATGATCTTGCGACAGCCTTCATGTGTCATGAAGACCATGCAGTGTCCGCCGTCGCGATCGAAGATCAGTTTGTCGAAGGTGTAGTCGCCGAGCGGTTCGCGCGCGGTGCTCCTGGCAACGCAGTAGCCGTTTTGGGTGAACGTCGACCAGTACAGTTCGATCTTCTCCTTACAGCGCACCGCATACGGGCCTTCCGCCACATAGCCGACCGTGTTTCCCTCGCGGATGGACACGGAGAACCCGCAGTACTTCCCGCTGACGATCTTCTTCGGACGGGAGACGAGCGTGCGCAGATTCTCGGAGAGCGCGGCGACATAGAGCGAGCCGTCTCCGTCGTTGGTGACGGGATCCACCCATTCGTTGGAGAAGTACAGATAGGGTTTTCCGTCCTCCACATAGAGCGAGGCATCCAGGCACATCCAGCCGGAGGGCGTGATGTACTCGCCCGTGAGCGGGACATACGGCCCTGCGACGGTATCGGAGACGAGGATCATGCTCCCCCGCCGTTTTTCCGGGCAGAAGAGCGAGACGATCAGATAGTACTTGTCCCGATAGCGATGCAATTCGGGCGCCCAGAGCTGCGTGTATCCGTCAAGAACGCCCTCCTTCACCATTGTGCCGACGACGCGGAACGTATGCAGATCCTCCGAAGCGTACAGCGTGAAATTGCTGCCCTTGCTCCAGCAGTCATTGCCCGTCGTTCCGAGCAGGTAATAGGTGTTGTCCTCCGCATAGATGAACGGATCGCGAATGCGAATGTCTTCCCGAAGCATTGTCTTACCTCTTTTGGGTTCGTTCCAGCAAAATCACGCTGCCCCAGAGCGCACACTGCCCTGACGTAAAATGCAGGATCCCGTTGCACATCGCAAGATCGGACGGAGCATGGAAGGCGCTCTTGACGCGATAGCTGCCGACGTCGATGTCGAAAACGGACTGCGGTGCCTCAATGGCGTAGGCGTACACGACTTTCTGTGACCCGTCCGCGGATTCGCGCACGAGATAGGTGCGCCCGTGTCCGTTGAGATAGGACCCGATTTCGCCGTCCTCGATCACCGTCGTGACGCCGTCGCGGATGACGGGGACGATGGTGCGGTAGAAGGCGACCGACTCCTCGAACGCGCGCTCGATCTCCTCGGAGCGGTCGGCAAGATCGCCCGAAAGACAGTACCGCCCGAGCATCGCCTTCGCCGACGTAAAGCAGACGTCTTCCAGCGAGTAGTCGGAGCGCATCGTCGCCCAGATCTGCAATTTGCGGGGCGGGATAAAGCGGTGAAGATTGCACGCGACATTGACGCCGCTCGGATTTTCGTGCGCGTCCGAGAAGGACACCATGTCCGCAAGCTGGAGAAAACGCGGCTCGTGGCGCATTCCGCCCGAAGAACAGATCTCGAGCACGAGGTCGGGAAGCGAACGCTTGATCTCCTCGTAAAAGGCGAGCACGTTCTCGATATGGCAGCGCAACGCGTCGCCGTAGCTGTCGGCTCCGTCCACGCCAAGCCCCACGTTCTCGTTGTAGTCCACCTTCATGTAGCCGATGTTGTTCTCGCGCAGGGTGCCGATCACCCGCTCGCGCAGATATTCTTTGACCTCCTCTTTGCGGAAATCCAGAAACGTGCGGCCCATGTGATTGATGGTCTTTCCGTCATAGGTCAGCATATATTCGGGATGCTCCCGATAGAGATCGCTCTCGACGCTGACCCCTTCAAATTCGTACCACAGCCCGAGCGCCATGCCCGCGGCACGCACCTCTTCGCTGAATGCCTTCATGCCGTCCGCAAAGACGGTGTCGTCGATATACCAGTCGCCGATCACATGGTTTGCCTCGCCGTAGCGGTCGATGAACCAGCCGTCGTCCATGACAAAGTACTTACAGCCGAGTTTTTTGGCGACGGGGAGCATCTTGCGCAGGCGATCGAGATCGGGATCCCCCCACGAATAACAGAATTCGTTGTAGAGGACGGGAAGATCGTACTCGCCCGCCTTACAGGCGCTGCGGTTGTCATAGGCGGGGACGAGTCGGCTGCACGCCTCGTTCAGTCCGCCGCGCACGACGGTGAAATACGCCTTGTCCGTGCGGATCGTCTCCCCTTTGCACAGTTTTTTGCGCCAGTGCGCCGTGAGGAAGTCCCCCATTCCGCCGCCCACCGAGATACTTCCGTTGCGGAAGGCCGTCTCGATGACCCAGGAGGCGGGCGCTTCGATGGAAGCCGCCCAGCAGATCCCCTGCGTCACGTCCTCGACCGCCACGAACGGAAGCTGACCGCGCGCAGGCATGGTACCCGTCTGGCTCCACTTTTCCAGGCGCAGGCCGAGCCCCGACCACGGCGGCTCGAATGCCAGGCAGTCGGCCGTGACCGAATACCGCTTCCCCTCGCCGCTCCAGTTGCTGAGCAGCTTGTGCAGCACGATCTTGTGCGGATCCTGGGAGCGTTCAAAGGGGGAAATACAGGAGAGATTGAAACTCGGGAAGGCCTCCACCGTGACCGTCTCCCCCGTATTTTCCAGTTCGTTGTATGCTTCGATCGCCCCGCCGCCGCGAGCATAACGCAGATATTGCGTGGCGATGAGTCCCGTCCCGTTCTCAAAGCGCGAGACGAGCACCGTGTCGTTTTCCGATTCCGAGAGCTGCTGCGACACCAGCCGCAGCGCATATGCCGTGTCCGAGTTGCGGAGCGTGTTGCCGGACGTGAAGTCGCGCGTAAATCCGTCACCCGAGAGGGCAATATGCATCATGGGTTCGTTGCTGATGCGCGCGCCGAGCGGACTGATGCCCGCCAGCTTTTCCGCATTGAGCGCATCTTCACAGCCGCGCGGCACGAGCACAAACTGCGTCGTGTCCTCGATCGTCGCGAAGATGCCGACCATATCCCCGAAATCATACTGTTTTTTTGTGATTTCTACCATTCCGTCTTACCATCCCTCCGTCGGGGCAGGGAGCCTTTATTAACTTTTGATTGCACCCAGCATGACGCCCTGCGAGAAATACTTTTGCAGGAAGGGATAGATCGCCATAATGGGAATGAGACCGATGATCATCATTGCCGCATTGGAACCTTGCTCGAACACGCGGGTCGGATCCCAGCCGCCGCCCTGACCTTCGCCGCGGGCGTTGTTCAGGCCCTCGCGGATTTTAAGCGCGAGCGGCGAGAGCTCTTTGCTGTTGGCGAGCAGGAAGGAAGGCCAATACCAGTCGTCCCACTTCGCGACAAGATAATAGAGCGCGATGGTGGCGATCCCCGCCTTGGAGAGCGGGATGACAAACCAGAACAGGATCCGCCACTCCCCTGCGCCGTCCAGGCGGCAGGAGTCGATGATATCCGCAGGAACCTGGTTGAAGAAGTTCCGCAGGATGATCATGTTGAACGTGTTGATCCCGAACGGGATGATAAGACTGAACAGGTTGTCCGTTCCGACCGTATCGCTGATGGTCAGGTACATAGGCACCAGGCCGCCGCCGAAGAACATGGTGAACACGATCAGATAGAAGATGACCCTGAGTCCGGGGACTCCCTTCTTGGTGAAAGCGTACGCCCCGAGCGAAGTGAGAACGAGCGAATAGATGACGTACACTCCCGTCACGAAGATCGAGATCGCGAACGCCTGCAGGATGTTGTCCTGGAAGAGCGTCACTTTGTAGTTCTCCACGTTGAAGTGCAGCGGAAGAACGATGACCGTACTCGTCCCCGCCTGCAGATAGTCCGCCTTGGAGGCGAAGCTCAGCAGGACGAGGTACACGACGGGAAAGATACAGATGAGTCCGAACAGTCCGAAGAACGCGTAAAGCAGGTAATCGAACACCGTGTTCTTGTGCTTTTTGACGTATTTGACTTCGCCGTCGACGATTTTGGCATAATATTCGGGATTTTCAGCCTTGTTCATAATGCCCTCCTCAATCGATCGTGAACATACTGTAACCGTTGATCTTCTTCGTGATGATGTTTCCCGCGATCAGGAAAACGAAGTTGATCGCCGATTTGAAGAATCCGACTGCCGCCGAGAGCGCATAGCCGTTTCCGCCGTTGCTCTCCGTGAACAGACGATAGATGTAGGTGTCCAGAATGTCCGCGGTATCATATACGTTCTTGTTGTACAGGTTGTACACGGAATCGAAGCCCGCGTTCATGATGTTGCTCAGCTGCATGATGAACATGACGGTGCAGACGGGCATGATCATGGGGAACGTGATGCGGAAGATGATGCCTCCCCGCGAACAGCCGTCGATCTTCGCCGCCTCATACAGCGTGGGATCGATTCCCGCGATGGACGCCGTGTAGATGATCGTTCCCCAGCCCGTCCCCTTCCAGATCTCGGACAGGATCAGGATAAAGTAGAAGGCATTGGGATCGGTCAGGAAGGAGACTCTCTCCCCGCCGCACGCGGCGACGATGTTGTTGATGAGTCCGTCGTCCATCGCAAGAAGGATCTTGACGATACCGCCCAGAATGACCCAGGAAATGAAGTTGGGAAGATACATGAAGGTCTGGATGGTCTTCTTGAACTTTCTTCCCGCGATCTCGTTGATGAGCAGGGCAAACAGGATGGGCAGCGGGAAACAGATCACGAGCTTCAGAAGGCTGATGATGATGGTGTTCTTGACCGCCCGCGGCAAGAGCTTTTGCGAGAAGAGCGTTTCAAAGTTTTCCCAGCCGACCCAAGGGCTGCCCCAGATCCCGTACTTGGGCCGCCATTCCTTCCACGCGATGACGATGCCGTACATCGGCACATAGCAGTAGATGATGTAGAAGAGAATGACGGGCAGAAGCATGAGGTAGATATGACGGCTGCGGACGATCCTTCTCCAGAGATCTCTGCCCTTCCCCGGAGTGACCTTCCCCGTCCTGACTTCGTTTACGGTAAATGTTGTTTCGACAGACTCGGGCGCCGGAGAGCGCACCTGTTCTGCATTCCGACGCCGGTTCATGCGTTCCCTCCTTCTACCATATCACGAAATGGTAAGCTCCTCGCGCTTCGCGGTGCCTTCAAACTTGATGAGCGCAGGATTGTCCATGTCGGCCGTCGTGATGAGCTTGCCGCAGAAATTGTAGTTCTTGATCTGAATGTTGGTGATCGTCCCGTTTCCGCTCGACGTCATGGTGTAGGCGAACGTTCCGAGCTCGGTGGACTTCACCGTGATGTTCTCAAACAGGATATTGTCGAGCACGGCCCCCACGCCGGACATCTGTGTGATGATGACGTTGGGCGAAATGACGTGATAGATCTCGATGTCCTTGAATACGACGTCTCCCCAACGGCTCTCCACGTCCGTCCCGAGACGGCAGTCCAGCGCGTTGTTTCCGCCGCTCCAGGTGGGCTGCGCAAAGCCGACCGAGTTGTTGCGGAACGTCATGTTCGTCATGTTGCAGGCGGATTCCCAGGTCAGGCAGTACGCGCTTCCCTTGTCCGTCCAGCAGTCGTTGTACTCATAGAGGCAGTTGCTGCCCTCGGCAATGCCGCCCCAACCCGTTCCCTTGAACTCGACGGCGTCGTCGCCCGTGCGCACGAAATTGTATCTGCCCACGCTGTTGCGGCACTCGCTCATCATGAGACCGTCGCTGTAAGTACGGTAGGCAAGAAGCATGTTGTTCTCCATGAGCGCGTCGTCGCAGTTGTAGAAGCACATCGTCCAGGTGTTTGCGTTGATGATGGTCAGGCCCTTCACGACTGGACTCTGGCAGCGGCTGGCGTTCACGACGTGCTTATACTTTCCGTCGCCGCCCAGCACTTCGCCCATGTCGAGCAGTCCGCGGCCGAGCACCTGAGGATTTTCGACATCCTCCATGTGAATGGCCGTCGTCGTGTTGTGGCTGCCGTTATCGTTGAGACGGTCGGTGCATTTCAGGTACGCGCCGCGCTCCAGCCAGACAACGCTGTCGGCGGGAACACGCACGCTGGAGATCTCGTGGAGACCGGGTTTGAAGACATAGTACATGCCCTCTTCCGTGAATTCCAGCTCGTTCGTCTCGTGATAGCCGGGCTCGATGTACTGCACGTCATAGCCGACGGGGATCTCGAGCTTCTCTTCCTTCGTCACCATGATGGTGAGAGGCGTCATCGTGGGATCGGTCACATTTGCCGTCGCATCGGACGTAAAGGTGTAGGTGAACGACCCGTATGCCTTGATGTAGGACAGGATCTCCTTGCCGTCGATCTGCGGCGTCACGCCGCGGCTCTCGGGCAGAACGACACACTGCGCATACGTTCTGTGCATGGTGAGCTTGACTTCGAGGATGAAATCATCCTGATGATCCACGATGTCCACCCAGGCGAACGAGTGCGAGCTCTTTCCGCAGCGCGCCGTATAGACGGGAACGTCCGTTCCGTTGATGTTCAGCGTATGCCAGGGGCTCTTGATGACGGCATTCTTGGTCGGCATGTCGTTGTTGCCTCCGTTGGCGGTGAACACCTCTGCCTGCCAGCTCTGCACGTCGCCCGCTTCCGTTTCCTCCGCCGTGACGATCTCGTCAACGTCGTAGATCGTGGGTGCGATCGTCGCAAGTTTGGTTCTGTCGATCACTTCTTCTCCTCCCGGGTCGTTCCCCGTGTCATCCGGCGGCGTCTGCGGTGCGCATCCGACGGCAATTCCGAGCAAAAGCACCAGTGAGCAAAGACACGTCAATAATTTTTTCATCCAGGTTTCCTTCCTTATCGATTTGATTAAAATTCGGGGCCGGGAAGATGATCCCGGCCCCTCATTTCAGAACTTATGGCATCTTTCCTACTTTTACCATATTGCCGGATTGTACTGCCTCATTGTATTCCTGTTCCATGATTGAGCCATAGTACGAGGAATTGTATTCGTTGACATATTCCTCCCATGCCGTCTTCATGGCAGAACTTACACTGTACAGTTTTTCCTTCCAGTCCTCCGCCCAGGTCTTGGCATCAAACGTCCAGTCCGCCGTAAGAGACGTATCCGTGATCATCTTGATGACCGTCTCGTCGAAGAAGTCGTACGCGCCCGACTGATACTTGATCATGGAATCGGTGTACAGATCGGGATAATCGGCGATGGTCATGGTCTCGGCCGACTTCTTGCCGCGCTCCACAAAGATGTCACCGTTCGTCAGAAGCGCCTGCGCTTCGGGCGGGGTATAGGTGAGATAGCTTGCAAATGCCGCATAGTCCGTCCAGCGCAGCTCCTGCACGAAGCCCTGGCCGTCCGGCTCGCACAGCGTGACGCGCTCGCCGCCCACTTCGTCGTTGACCCATTCCCAATGTTCGCCGTACACGCCGTAGGTGACCATTTCGATCCCCTCGGGGCTGTGCAGGTACTCCATGAGATTGAGGCAGGCCTGAAGGCGCTCCACGCTCATGCCCTCGCGGATGCACCATCCGCGGTAGTAGTAGACGTTGCCCTGGCCGCCGAAGTTGCCGTTCACGCCCGCGGGCGGATCGCAGATGAGGATCTTATCCCGCGCGCCCTCGACGGAGAGTCCTGGCGTCGCGCTCATCATGCTCGCGCTGATGACGTTGTACCAGTTGTGCGCATACATCATGCCGGCTTTGCCCGTCGCAAAGGCGTCCTGCTTGTTGCCGACGGTGTTGAGACCGACTTCCTGGCTCATGTACCCTTCCGACGCCATCTTGTTGAGCAGCGATGCCGTGAGCATGGAGCCGTCCGACGTCGACGTGTTGTGATAGGTTCCGTTCTCGTCCGCCACCCACATCTTCCACGGGCTGTCGAACGCCACGTTCATCCAGGAGTCCATGTCGCGGTTCTCCTCGGTGACGTATCCGTAGGTGTCGTTTGCGCCGTTTCCGTCGGGATCATAGAGCGTGAACGCACGCGCCAGACGGTAGAACTCTCCGAGATTGGCAGGGCCCGCTTCGTCGAAACGGTACTCCGCACGCAGATCTTCCGTGATCTGGGACGCATCCGAGACGATGCCGTCCGCCACAAGGATCTCATCGATCTTGTTGTTGAGGTTGCGGATCCAGTCGCGGCGCACATAGAGCGATTTCTCGTTCACCCACTTGACGGGGATGAACCACTGCTCCCCCTTCGCATAGGAGAGGTTGGTCTCCATGTACGAGAACTGCTGAAGATACTCATACAGATAGGGATACTGGTCCTTCGTGTCCTCATTGACGTAGTAGGTGATGGGAATGATCTCCCCGTCACGGATGAGACTCCGATAGAGCTCGGGATTGGTCGGCCCGTCGATGATGAACATTTCGGGAAGCTGCTGGTTGACGCGCATGAGGTCGAGCTGATTGTAATAGGTCTCAAGTCCTGTCGATCTCGCCTTCAGCTCCGTTCCGGCCGCCTTTACCAATTCCTTATAGACGGGACTGCGCACCGCCGCCGCGTTGTTGAACTGCTCCCAGTCGTTGCAGAACATCGTGATGTTGTCAACGACATCTTCGTGCCATTCTTCGGGCGGTGCATAGGGTGCATCGTCATCGGGTGCCATCGGCCCGCAAGCCGTCGGGATCGCGAGTACCGCGACCATGCCGACCGCTCCGGCAATCTTCAGCCACTTTTTCGTGCCGTTTTTCAAAGCTGAGCCTCCTTATTTCTGCTGATTCTTCTTCTTTTTGACGACTACCACCGCAACGACGATCGCCGCGATGACGATGACGCCGCCGACCACGCCGAGGACGATCGCAAGCGTGTTGCTCTGGCCGTCCGTCGTGCCGGGCTGGGTCGTGTCGCCGCCGGGCTGGGTCGTACCGCCGCCCGTCGCCGTCTTGAAGGTCGCATTGACCTCGATGTTCTCGATTCCCTCCACCGTGTAGGTGAACGTGCCGTCCGAATTTGCCGTGAGCGGCGTGCCGTTGACGGTCAGGGTGTTGATCTCATAGCCGCTCTCGGGCGTCGCCGTGAAGGTGACCGTGTCGCCGAGATAGGCCTGCGTCTTATCGGCCGAAATGCTTCCGTTCTTGATCGTGTCGAGAATGGTGACCGTGCGGGCAACGCGCTCCACCGTAACTTCCTGCTTGACTTCCTGCAAACCGCTCAGAAGGGACGCATAGCCGAGGTCGCTCGTATCGACGACGCCGACGATGTACCACTTGCCGTCTTCCTGCGCAAGTCCCTGCCAGGTGACGGGAAGCGTAACGGATTCGCCGTTGTCAAAGAGTGCATCCACCGTCGCATCGTTGACGCGGCGCACAGCCTGCGTGTCCGTCAGCTGATCGGTGAGCTTGCCGTTGGTAACTTCGTCGTTTGCAAACTTGGGCTGGTTGGAAATGGAAGTGATGATCTCGCCGTCCATGTCGCCGACCGTCAGTTTGCCCTTCTCCCAATATGCATTGGACTGATCGAGCGTGAGTGCAAAGTTGTAGATGCTGACATTGTCAACCCAGCCCTTGAAGGGATTGTATCCGTTGCCCCAGACGCATTCGCCGCCGATGGAGAACGCCATGTTGGAGTTGGACACGTTCCAGCCTGCGGGGCAGTCCGTCGAATAAGCAAGTGCGCCGTCCGCATAGACATTGAACTTCTCGCCGGGACGCACACTCAGCGTCACGTTGTGCATTTTGTCCGTACCGTCCTGCACGACAACGGGTCCGTAGAAGGTATTTCCGTCCCCTTCTGCCACGCCGCCGTGTCCCGCAACACGCAGGTGCGTGTAGCCGCCTTCCACGCGGAAGCTGCAAACTACCGTCACATTCCAGTCATTGAAACCAAATCCGACGGGCGTTTCCCAAGCCCGGGGCTGTGTGCCGTCCTGACGATACTGGAAGTTGAGCGTGAAACCGTTGTTCAGGTTGTCGCCGACGTCGTTGAGCGCCGTGCAGGCGAGCATATCCGTGCCGTCCAGATAGAGAACGCCGTCCTCGATCGTACCCGTATTCCAAGGATTGCCGATGTCGCCGCCCTCTTTGGCTACAAGTCCGAGGTCATAATTGCCCATCGTGTCCTTGCCGGGGTTGGACGCATCCTCGAACTCGTACTTGGCAACGGGAAGGAGCTCCTGCAGATCCTCTTCGGAGGGCTCTTCCTCGACTTCCCGCATGATCTTGCCGGTCTCGTTGTACTCGGTCACCTCGTCCGTGCTCATCGCAAAGTCGTAGAACACGACGTTCTTCACCGCACCGACGGAAGGTCTGTCCGCCGCACCGTTGAAACGCGCGCCGATCGAGAACGTGACATTCGCATCGTAAGGGCTCCAGCCTTCGGCAAGCGTCGCGGGAAGTTTTCCTTCCTTGACAAATTCCGTGCCGTTGATGTACATCTTCAGCTCGCCGCCGGGCTGTGCAGTGATGATGACTTTCTGGAAGTCGGTCTCCGCCTTGCCCCATGCCGTGCAATCGGTCAGAAATGCCGAATCCCAATATGCTCCGTTCCCTGTACCGTAGGCATTGAATGCCGCCTGGCTCGCTTCGGTCGATCCGGGATTGCCCCCGCGGCCGACCACCGCAAAATAGTTCGTCGTGCCGTCGCCGACGCCGAGATAGTGCTGCCAATCCTGATAGGCCGCCGTCTTGAGTTCAAACGCAAGCGTGAACGCCGTGACATCCGAGAAGATGTTGTTGTCCTGATCCTGCGCAACACAGAACTCGCCGGAAAATTGCACGCCGCCGCCGTCAATAAGCGTCCCCTTGTCCATGAGAGGACCCGTGCCGCCCTGCAGCCATGCATTGCGGTAAGACATATCATAGTTGCCCATGGTATCTTTGCCGAAGTTCGACGCGTCCTTGAACTCATACTTCGCAATGGGCGCGACTTCCGCTTCCGCGGCATCCGCCATCACCGTTCCGAGTCCTCCGAGCCCGCCCGCAGTCGTTACAACCGCCACAGCAGAAAGCGCGACCGTTGCAAACCTTTTTCTTAATTTTGTCATAACCTCCTCCTTATCTCAAAAAATTTTGATTGAAAATCATATATTTTTTGAATTTCTATCATAAAAGCAGGGTAAGTATATCATCCCTCTCCCCTTCTGGCAAGATAAAACGGCAGATTTATCCAAACTTATTTAACTTTATATTATATATTTTTATGAAAATTTGCCTTTTGGCGCGTAAAATTTTTTTCTGAATTTGATTCTTCAAAACATTTGTGCTATAATGCAAGCATGAAAGAAATTCATTTCAGGGACATCGGCAATCGCGAACTCAATCTGATGGCTTGTTACATCAAGCGATTTTCGCCGTCGTTCTACATGGGGACGCACAACCACCCCTATTTTGAACTGATGTATGCCGCCGACGGAAATTTCAATGTGGAGATCGTCAGGCGCGACGCGGAAGGCCGCGAGGAGATCTTCACCGTCACCGTCCATCAGGGCGAACTCATCTTCCTTGACTCCTATCTCTTTCATCGCCTGCAGATCATCGAGGAAAACGTCGTCATCTACAACGTGGAGCTTCTGCCGCAGATGGACAGCCGAAACGACACCTTCGACACGGGAACGCTGTTTGCCATCAGCTATGCCGCGCTCATGGAACGCACCAACCTCAAAGCGCTCGCCGACACACAGGACGGATATCTCGTCATTCCGAATCTCTCCAAAATCGATCTTTCCCTGCGCGAACTCATCTACGCCATGATGAATACCAACCAGCGCCTGGAAGACGTCTGCTGTCTGCGCGCCCATATCCTCATGCTCTTCATGGAGATCTCCAAGAGCCTTGCTCTCTACGAACAGAGCGGCATCCACTACATCAAGAAAATCCAGCTCTATATCAAACACCACCTCAATCAGAAAATCAGTCTCGACGACATCGCCGCGGCCGTCGGGTATCATAAATCCTACGTCGCCGCACAGTTCAAGTCGTTTACGGGAAAGACCATCATGCAGACCGTCAACGAAATGCGCGTCTCCAAGAGCCTTCTTATGCTGCGCGACACGGGGACGCCCGTCGCCGAGATCGCCCGTCAGGTCGGATTCCCCTCCTACGCCCAGATGGTGCACGAGTTCAACAAATTGGTCGGAATGCCCCCCAACGCCTGCCGCAAGGTCTTTCAGAACGACGAACTCGATTACGACAACCCCCAGTACAGTTCCATCGCCATCCGCATCAGCGAAGAGGACTTCCTCCTCGACGAGACGTCCTTTACCCACGCCTATTACAAAAAGAACCTCAAATCCAAGTCCAAGGAACTGCTCAATTACTGATCTTTGCCCGCCTTCGCCTTGTCCCCTTGTGCCGCACGCGCCGCCCTTCGCGGGAACTGATAGCGCCGTTCTCCGTCCCGAGGCGTTCGGATTGCACCGTTTTGCCCGTAACGTCTCTTTGTTTCGGCGTCATCCCCGTTGCACAGGTGCGGGGCTTGTCGTTTTCGCGGCATTCCTCGTTTTCGTAAGGCGCGCAGACGCGTGGTTTATCGCTTTCACAAGGCGCGCGGCGCAGTATCGCAAGACAGTTTTCTCCGATTTTCCAAAAAGGGAGGCTCTCCGCTACGGAGAGCCTCCCTTTTTGACGAATCCATATTTTTTTCACGAGATCGGAAAAGCGTCTTTTGCGTCCGCGTCAGAACTCCTTGCCGAGGAGCGTCCGAAGCGCGACCTGGGCATAGATACGGTGCATGAAATCGTTGGGGTGATTGACGTTGTTGGAGATGGTATCCTGCAAATTTTTGCGTTCCAGGAGAAGTGCGTGCATGGCGGTCACGTCCGCGCAGGCAACGCCCGAGAGCTCCTGTTCCAGCGAGCGCAGTGCGCGGGGGTATTCCGCGTGATAGTGGAAGATGGACGAGCCCGCCGTAAACGCGACAAGCGGATTGGGCAAAAGCGGCGAAACGAGCAAAAACTCTGTTTCGGGGCAATGATTGCGCACCTTTCGGATGATCGTGCGCAGGTTCTGCAAAAAGTCCTCGGGACGGAAAACGCCCGCATCGTTCATGCCGAACGCAAGAATGACGAGATCGGGCGCGGCCTCGATCACGCCCGCCACGTTTTCGTCCTTCGCTCCCCAGTCGGCACACATTCCGCTCACCGAACAGTTGACGTGCGTCACCTCCGCCCCGTACCGAAGGCGCAGATAATCGGCCATCATCTCATTGTAGGGCTTGCAGAACGGCGGCTTGCGGATGTCCCGCATCCCGCTCGCCGCCCAGCCGTAGGTGATGCTGTCGCCATAGCTTGCGATCGTCACCTTCTTCTCCTGCGTGAGTTTTTTCAGAAAACGCGCAAACCGCTCCCGCTTGCCGGGGACAATGTCATAGAGATCGCTCTCCGCGTGCGTATAGGTGACCGCGAGCTGGTAGGCGCGCATCCCCTCGCGGTCGGCAAACAGATCGCCCGTGCGATAGGCGCCGAGCGCATCCGCCGCCGCCATCTGATCGTCCCGCGACGCATCGAATGCGGGAAGCCGATAATCCTTCCACAAAATGCGCGGGATCCGTCCCTCGCGCACGATTTCCAGCTCGCCGTAGCCGTTGATGCGGTAATCCCGCCCTTCCTCGTACACCTTGCTCGCGTCCGGACTGCACACGCACAGGACATCGCGCACGGGATACGCCAGACGGAAGGGCCGAAGCTCCCCGAGTGCGTTCTCCAGAACGAAGATAAACTCTCCGTGTACCGTGTCCCCTTTCCAGATCGGAAGAAGATCGCGCATGCAATCATACTCCATATTCCGACGCTCTCCGCCCTCCATCGACGATTCCTCCTTGCAATCAAACATCCTTTTGTGCTTTTCGATCATTCTGACCGCGTTGGTCCTTTTGTTCGTTTCGATCATTTTCCGCTTCCGCGATCGGCCCCGGAATCGGCCCCGTCGCAAGAGCGTTCCCGCGGCGCAACCGACTGCGTCACAAATACTTTGACGCCTTAACTTTTGCGGCTGTTTTTCTTCTTCACCGCGAAGAAAATCCCGACGCCGATCGCCGCCAGCACGACCGCCCCGCCGACACAGCAGCCGATGATCAGCCCCGTGTTGTTCTCTCCGCCTGCGGGGACATCCGCCTTGGCATAGTCCACACGGAAGGCGCGGGTGAACAAAACGTCCTCGGCCTCCGTATACGCCGCGATCACTTCCGCATGGTCGCCGCAGTTACGGAAATTGAATATGGTCCCGTTGACCTCGCTCTCGTCGCCCGCATAGCTCTTGATCCGTATGCGCACTCTTGCCCCGCGCACGAGTTTTTCCATCGTCTGCCCTTCCACGCCCGCAAGCGCCCCGACGCGTTCGCCGAATGCGGACGCCGCGTTGTTGGTCAGGCCGTATACGCCGCTTGCCATGGCCGCCACACAGTCCTGTCCCGCACCGTATGTCCAGAAAAAGCTCATATAGCCGCGGTCTTTCATCATGCTGTCGTAGTAGTCCTTGTCGCCCATATCCCCGATCGTCGCATCGACGACCGTGTTCATGGCGTTGTACCGCACGACGTTTGCGTCAAAGTCGACACGGCGGAAATTGGGCAGTGCCGCCGTGGGAACCTGCGGAAGCTGTTCATGCGCCGCCGCAAGCATATTGAGATCAAACGAGATAAACACGAGCTGATCCCAAAAATCATATTCTTCCACCGCCGCCGCGATCGCGGGCAGGACATCGGTGTCCGACGTCTTGATCTCGCAGACGATGACGACGCCCGTCCCGTCAAACGCCTTCAAAAAGTCTTCGAACGTGGGAATGGGCTGCGGCGGAACTTCCGCACCGCCGTATGTCTTGGTGATCTGATACTGACCGAGTTCCTCCAACGTCATCTCCGAGACCGTCCCCGTGCCGTTCGTCGTGCGGTCGATCGTCCCGTCATGCATGATGATCGGCACGCCGTCCTTGCTGAACTGAACGTCGATCTCGATGTGCGAAGCGCCCGCATCCACTGCGGCCTGCGCGCCCGCGACCGAATTCTCCGCCGTCGTCATCGGCAGCCCGCGGTGCGCAATGTTGAGAGAAATGCGCGAGACGGCGCGCTCCGGATATTCCCGATACGCCGCATATACGTCCCGATAATCCTCGCAGACGATCCCGTACGTCCCCGACGCGACGACATTCTGCACGGAGAAAATATCCCCTTCGCTTGCCTCGTCCAGCTGCGTCCAGACCGTCTTGAACCGACCCTGCAGATACGCCACGGTCTCCGGTTCGGACTGCGCCTCCGACAAAAGCACGACGTTCGCCATGGACAGCGTAGCAGTGCGCACAACTTCATAGAGCGCCGCCTCGTCCGAAAGAGTCTGACCCGTCACGTCGTAGATCCCGCGGATCCCCGTCAGCTCCGAGCGCACGTTTGCCAGCACTTGCGCATCCGAAGACATAACGGCCATGTCCGAAATGCTCCACTCGCTCTTCCAAAGCCCGATGAGCGCTTCCGCCGCCGCCTCGTCCTCTATTTCGACAATGGGAATCATCAGCCCTGCGATCTCGTCCGCATAGATGTCCGTCAGAGCGCCGAGCACCGCGCCGTCTTCGCCGACCACGTTGCACGCCGCATCCACGCGCAGGATGATGCTCGCAGGAATGTCTCCCGCATACGACCCGAGCTGTTCCTCCCGCTCCAGGCGCGTCACCACCGTGGGCGCCCCCGCAAGTTCGCTCTCCACGATCGTCGTCTCGATCATGGACGCGTCCGTCATGGCCCAAACGGGCAAAAGGCCCCCGCCGCAACCGACCATGACAACCGCAAGGCCCAATGCCCCGATTGCCTTTTTCGGAATGCTTTTCATCCTTTCTCTCCCCTGCGGAATGCTCTCCGCATTCTGCATTATAGATTGACGCCCCCGCTTTGTAAAGAGCGCCCGGAAAGGAAAGAATGATATATTTTATATTTTCTTCGATATTTTAATTTTTTTCTTTCATCGTACGGCCCTTTGTTTCTATCCCTTACAATATTTTTATATTATAAGATTCAGACGGTCAAATTTCCAGACAGAGCCTTTGGCTTCGGCGTTCTCCGATGGGACGATTTGCCCGCGTCAGGCACGTTCTTTGATCAGCGCGAGCGCCATGGACAGAATACAATCGTTCAATTCCAGCGGCTGTACGAAGCTGTCGCCCATTGCGTTCCGTCCCAGGAGTGCGCCCATGATGTTCCCCGTGACGGCGCCCGTGGAATCGCTGTCACCGTCATGATTGACGGAGGCCGTGAGCGCATCCGAAAAGCTGTCCGAATAGCGCAGAACGCAGTACAGAGCGATGGCGACCGTCTCCTCCGCGACCCACCCGCCGCCGAGTTCCCGAATGGCATCCAGATCATCCGAGCCTGCGGGCGCTTCCGCCAGTTCGGCCGCCCGCCTTAAGAGCTGCGTGAAGGTCTGCAGATCCGCATCGTCGTCAAAGATCGCATACAAATCCCGCCATGCCGCTTCCGCGGCCGTGCGCAACGGCTCGCCGCGCAGGAGGAAGAGAATGAGTTCGGCAAGATAGGCCGCAGGGATATATCCGAGCGGGTGGCTGTGCGTGATCGCCGCAGCCCGTGCCGCAAGATATCCGACATCGGCGGGTGTGACGGCCTTGTGCGCAAAATGAACCGCAACAGGCGCGACCCGCATGACGCCTCCGCAGCCCTTGCTGCGGTTGAGCTTCTCCGTAAACGAGCCGCACTTCCCCGACGCCAACGCGGAAAGGCACGTCCCGCCGGGGGCACGGCGCGAATAGAGATCGCGCTCCTGCAACAACGGAGAACGGGCTACGCCTTGCGGGAGCGCATACGTCTCATCCTGCGTACAGAGCCAGTTGAGATACTCTTCGTGGATGCCCCGTATGTACTGCGCCGCCGTCGGAAACGCGGCATGCGCCTCCGCGCGCAAAAGTCCCGCCGCCGTAAAGAGCGTCATCTGGGTATCGTCCGAGATGAGCGCTTTCCCGCCAATGAGATCATATTTCACAATGCCTCTCTCGCCGTAGCGCCGAAAAATGGCGTCCGCTTCCATAAACTCCACGGGATACCCGAGCGCGTCCCCCGCCGCACCGCCCAACAGACATCCCGCCGCCCTGTCCTCTGTCCGATTCATAATCGTCTCCTTTCGTCGTTCTTACCCGAATTGTTTTCGAACTACCCGTTCCGCACGGACCTCGGACGCCCTCGCTGTCGCCGTTCTCTTCACCGAAGGCATTGCCGATCTTCTTGCCGACTTTTCCGAAGCCGCCGCCGAGGTGCTTGCAGTCCGCATTTTAAGAATTTTTGCAAGTAGCGTTTACAGTCGCTTCCTCTGCCGAATTTTCCGTTGTCCGTCTGCTTGCAACCAAAAAACAGCCGCATGAAATAAGCGACTGTTTCCATCGCAGGGACGGCAAATGTAAAATTTCAGAAGATAAAGAAAAAACCTAACCCGAGCAGTTCGGATTAGGTTTCGACTGGTGGAGATAACGAGATTCGAACTCGTGGCCTGTACGTTGCGAACGTACCGCTC
>ERZ1643251.1310-NODE-1310-length-28748-cov-4.949709_pt1 | contig 28748 bp, 33 predicted proteins | sample MGYA00579261_ERZ1643251 | MGnify/ENA primary metagenome ERZ1643251 (study PRJEB29033, sample SAMEA4952267) | chicken gut metagenome | biome: Broiler Chicken; feature: Gastrointestinal Tract; material: Caecum | place: Ireland | collected 2018 | study: Broiler... | reverse complement strand
TTAGTAAAGCGGTCATTAAATTCTTTTTTATTGGAAAATGTTTATAGGTACCGGCTTAATCTTAAGGGGTTGATAATGAAAATTAAATTATTTTGTTTGTTAATATTGGTTTTGGCATTTGCAGGAAATCTTTCTGCGCAGGAAGTTCAAAAGAATTCCCAAAACGGACTTGAGGTTAATTTAAATGCTCAAAATACCGCAGTTTCGGATATTGTTCCCCCCGAGCTTGAAAACTATATGAGCAAATGCGCCGATAAAGTCCAGCAAAACTGGAAAAAATCCAATATTAAACACGATGCGGTTGATATTAAAATAACTTTTGAAGCATTGAATGACGGCACGGTAAAGGATTTAAAAATTCTTGTGCCCTCAAAATATGAACAGAATAATGAAGCCGCGCTCAAGGCTGTTAAAGATGCGGAGCCTTTTGATAAAATTCCCGAATCTTTAGGGGCTCAAAGTGCAAAGCATACAATGATTTTCCCCTGCAGGCGCTATGCGCAGCTTTCGCCTTTTAACTAAAACTACTCTTTATGAGGGAATTTTTTTGTATCTGTGCCGTGTTATAATCTCAATATGAAATTGAGAATAATTCCCCTTTTAATCGCATTTTTATTTACTTTTATCGTGCCCGTAAACTGCGCTTACGAAACACGCGAAGAGAGTGCGTACACTTATGAACAGGCGTATAGTATAAAGAAAAATTACAGACTTAAGATAGAAGAAGCTGTTAAAAATTCTCTGAATGCCGCTTCTTTAAAAGTTCGGAACAGTATGATTTTTCAGGGCGATATTTCACCTTTGGGTAAATTAACAAATATAAAAATTACTCAAAGTTCAGGAAATACAAGGACGGATGAAAAGGTAGTTTCGGCGCTAAAAGCTCTCCCTCCATTCACTATGGCGGAAAAAAGCTTTATGCCTGCATCCTTTAGCCTTTCTTTATTTGCTGCGCCTAAATATTCAGGCGAAAATTACGTATTGATTTTATCTCTTTTTAAAAAAGAGCGCTCTGTTATTAGCCAGAGTGAATGGGCGGCCTATATTGCTTCCCTCGAAGAGAAGATTCAGCAAAGGTGGGATCCTAAGAATCTTAACAATAAAACGCTAAAAGCTGCTATTGTACATTTTTCCGTTAAAAAAACCGGGCGGATTGATGATGTTTGTATAATAAAATCATCGGATGACAAGGCTTTTGATTCTCTGGTGCTTCAAACCATTAAAAACAGTGCGCCTTTTGCTCCCCTGCCTGCGGCGATTAAAGGAGATTCCGTGCCGATTGATTATGCCCTTAGCAACCAAAAATATGTGAAAAATCCCCAAAACGGGCAAAAAGGCTCTTTCTGGGAAAATTTTTCAAAACTGAATAACGAATACTATCAAAGATATCAAAACACTAATCCCTGGATGTAGAGATTATTACTCTATAACTTCAATGCCTCTTTTTTGTTCATCGGCGCTCGGGGCGAGTTTTTTGTATTGATAAAGCGGAACTTTGGGGTTTGAATTTTTCTTTTGCGAAATTTTTTGGTCGAAACTTCTTTTTTCCTGTACGTAGAGCTGCTCTACAAAAGTGTCGCTGTTTTGAATTTCAGAGGGCATTTCATCATAAGGAGCATTGAGTGTGAGTTTTTCTTTGGCAAAAGCGCCCTGAATACATGCACACAGACCGAAAAATGCCATCAGCGCAACGACAAAAGTTTTTTTCATAACAAAATCTTTCTTTTCACTACCTTCTTAATAATATAAATCCCCGTAATTGTATTTAATCACGGAGATTTATAAAATTCTTTACTAAAGTTAATATTAGTATCCGATGGCTTTTAATTGTGCATCGTAGATTTTGTTAACGTTAGCTTTTCTTGTGTTCAGAGTTTCAAGCTGTCTTTCATAAGTTCTTATTCTGATTGTTTTTTGTGTTTGAAGCAGAGTTTTGTCATTGTTTGTTTGTTTGATAAGCTGCTGTTTTTCTTTGATTTCGGCTTCAATGGGTTTTAGCTGCTCGGCTCTTTTCTTTTCTATTTCAGCTTTTTTAGCTTTGTTTTGTGCCTGTTTTTGTTTTGCGGCTTCGTTTTTCTTTGCCGCGACATCTTGTTTTGCCGCTTCTTTAACGGCGTTTAAATCGCTTTTAACGGCATTTTTAAAAGCATTGCCGAATTCGCTTGCGGCAAAAACCGAGCTTACGCTTAAACAAAGTGCAAGGGCAAGACCTAAATATTTTTTCATAAACAACACTCCTTTTAACTACCGCTACATAATAGCATTTATTTTGCTTCTTGTAAACTTAAAACCTCACAAGCCTTGCGCCCGTGAGGTTTTGATTGTTCTTTATCCCCCGCTTATGTTCAAAAACAGAGTTTGCACTCCATCCTTAAAAATTTTCTTTTTACAATTAAATAAAAAATTTTTCACACCCTGTATTTCAGCATATGTGGGATTATTTACATTTCTTTACAGCTTTTTGTTTCTGTACGGCGCGGTTGCAATTATGATTTTGAAGTGCTAAAATTCTTATACTATATCAGTTTTTTAAGGTTAGCCAGATGGTTGTAAAAAAACCCCAAAATGCAGTCGAAAGAATTATTCTTGCACTTGATGTCGATACTCTTGAAGAAGCCCGCGGGCTTGTAGTTCAGCTTAAAGATTATGTCGGATATTTTAAAGTGGGTCTGCAGCTTTATACCGCCTGTGGTTATGATTCGGTTAAAATGATTCATGATATGGGTGCTAAAGTCTTTTTTGACGCAAAATTTCACGATATTCCAAATACTGTTGCACGTGCAAGCGCCAACCTTGTAAAAAACGATGTGGATTTTTTCGACCTCCATATTAAAGGCGGTTCTAAGATGCTTTCCACCACCTGCCGCCTGTGCCGCGAAGTCGCTAAAAAATACGACAAACCTGCTCCGACGATTTTAGGTGTTACACTCTTATCGAGTTTCGGGCAAAAAACGCTTAATCAGGAATTAAATGTCAATATGAATATTGATGAATACGTGTCGCGCCTTGCAAAAGTGGCACTTGAATCAAAGCTTGACGGTGTTGTGGCGTCAGCTTCCGAAGTGGGCGCCATAAGAAGAGTCTGCGGCGATGAATTTATAATTGTCTGCCCCGCCATTCGCCCGACCTGGTCTGTGGTAGATGATCAGGTTCGTGTGGTAACGCCTACCGATGCCATTGAAGCGGGCGTTGATTATATGGTTGTGGGTCGTCCCGTGATTTCCGCCAAAGACAGAATAGAAGCAATAACACTTATTATTGATGAAATAGAAGAAGCAAAAGAAACCATAAAAGAAAGACTTTAGAAAAAGGTTGATATGAAAGTAAATTTCGGCATTCCAAAAGAATTAAAAGAAGGTGAAACCCGTGTAGCTCTGACACCTGATTCTGTCGGCATGCTGGTGCATAAAGGGCTGACAGTTGCGCTTGAAACAGGCGCCGGCGAATTAAGCGGATTTGACGACTTTATGTACGAGAAAGCCGGTGCAAAGATTGTTGCAAATACGGAAGAACTCTGGGCGGAATCAAATATTATAGTAAAAGTAAAAGAGCCCCAGAAGTCCGAGTATAAATATTTCAGAGAAGATTTGACGATTTTTTCCTATCTTCACCTTGCAATTGAAGAAGAACTTACGCGCGAACTTTTAAAGAGAAAAGTCTGCGCCATCGCAACTGAATCCGTGCAGACTCAAAGCGGGGAGCTTCCTTTATTAAGACCTATGAGCGAAGTTGCAGGCAGAATGAGCGTGCAGATGGGTGCAAGATTTTTAGAAAAACAAAACGGCGGCAGAGGCCTGCTTTTAGGCGGTGTACCGGGTGTTGCGCCTGCAAAAGTAGTTATTTTAGGCGGCGGTGTGGCAGGTTCAAACGCGGCTCAGGCGGCTCTTGGCACGGGTGCTGATGTTTCGGTGCTTGATATAAATTCAAAAAGGCTGTCAAGGCTGGATATGTTTTTCTCGGGTCAGATAAAAACGTACTATTCAAATCCCTCAACAATAGCAGAGCAGGTTAAAGAAGCGGATTTACTTATAACGGCTGTTTTAATACCTTCCGCGCGCGCGCCCAAGCTTGTAAGCGCCGATATGGTAAAAACTATGAAAAAAGGTTCGGTCATTATAGATGTTGCTATTGATCAGGGCGGAAATGTCGAAACAATGGACAGAGTGACTACTCTGGATAATCCTGTTTTTGAAAAATACGGTGTGCTGCACTGCGCGGTGCCGAACATTCCTTCTTATGTGCCAAAAACCGCATCTTATGCGTATTCTTACGCAATATTACCCTTTCTTCAAGACTTAGGCGACAAGGGTACATTTGTGGCGCTTAAAGAAGATGAAGCCCTGAGCCGCGGTGTTTCTACATTTAGAGGCGCGGTTACAAATGAGGCTCTTGCTCAATCCCTGGGCTGTGAACATACGGAAATATCTTTGTTGATAGGTTTTAAGGTCAAATGATAAACGACGCGAACAGAATAGTTTTTAAATTCGGAACAAATATTTTAAGAAATGAAGAGGGCGAAATCTCGCTCACGCATATGTATTCGTTTATTGAGGATATTTCTCTGCTCAGGAAAAAAGGCAGAGAAGTGCTTGTGGTGACATCGGGCGCCGTCGGCATAGGCGCCAAAAAACTCGGTGTCGATACAAGCCAGAGCAATGTTCTAAAACAGGCGGCAGCATCTGTGGGACAGCAGATTTTAATGCGTATATGGCAGGACGGTTTTGAAAAATACGGTATTTCCGTTGCCCAGATTCTTGTAACCGAGGATGATTTTTCAAACAGAAAAAAATATTTAAGCCTCAGAAACACTCTTTCAAAACTGCTTGAACTGGGTATTGTACCCATAATTAACCAGAATGACGCGGTTTTGCCTTCTGAGCTTGTACATGTCTGCTTTTCCGATAATGATAAACTCTCCGCCATTGTAGCATCCAAACTGGACGCTGATTTGCTTGTTATGGTGTCAGACATTGACGGACTTTTTGACAAAAACCCCAAAGAATATCCTGACGCTAAAAAAATAGATGTCGTGGAAGAAGTAAACCCAAAAATCGAAAAACTTGCCTCGGGTGCGTCTGCAGGCGGCAGAGGCGGCATGGTGACAAAGCTCTCCGCAGCAAAGGTTGTAAACCTTTCGGGTCTTTATGCAATGATAGTTAACGGCAAAAAGCCGCGTATAATCAAAAGAATTTTTGAAGAGGAAAATGTCGGAACTATATTTTTGCCAAATAAAATCCTCTCGCACAAAAAGCGCTGGATAGCCTACGCTACAAACATTATGGGTGAAATTACCGTAAATGCCGGAGCAAAATCGGCTCTTATCGACAAGCAGAAAAGCCTGCTTGCGGTAGGCATTACAGGTGTTAAGGGTGATTTTAAAGCCGGCGAAATTGTAAGTATTTTTGATGAAGAAGGCGGAGAATTTGCGCGCGCCATGGTGAATTACAGCTCTGATGAATGCAGAAAAATTATGGGCGCCCACAGCCATGAAATAGAGAAAATTTTAGGCTACAAGGGCGATGACGATGTTGTCATAAAGGACAATCTTGTAATTTTATAAGGATAAAAAAATGGATAATATAAAAAACATTGCAAAATCTGCAAAAGAGGCCTCACTTAAGCTTTTAGGCGCAGGTACGCAGCTTAAAAACACGGCGCTTGAAGCTGTGAGAAAAAATCTTGAACTTCACAAAGATGAAATTTTTGAAGCCAATAAAAAAGATTTAGAAGAAGCCAAAAGCCTTGTAGAGTCAGGCGAGATAACCCAATCTACCTATGCGCGTCTGAAACTTGACGAAAACAAAATGCGCGATATGTTAAAGGGAATAGAAGATGTTATTTCTCTTGAGGACCCTGTAAATAAGGTTTTCTGGACAAAAGAACTTGATGACGGTCTGGTGCTTAAAAAAATCTCCTGCCCCATAGGTGTCATAGGCGTTATTTTTGAAGCGCGCCCCGATGTAATATCGCAAATTGCTTCTCTTGCCGTAAAATCAGGCAATGCAGTGATTTTAAAAGGCGGAAAAGAGTCCAATCACACAAATGCTGCTATTGCAAAAGTTATAAACGAAGCACTTGAGCGCGTTGAAAATTTTCCTGAAAATGCCATAAATCTTGTGTTTTCAAGGGAAGACATCAAGGGGCTTCTCGGGCTTGACGAGTATGTGGATTTAATTATCCCCAGAGGTTCAAACAAACTTGTTAAATACATTCAGGAAAATACCAAAATTCCTGTTCTGGGACATGCTTCAGGTATTTGCCATATTTTTGTCGATGAGTCTGCCGATATAGAACTTGCAAATAAAGTCTGTGTTGATGCCAAAGTTCAGTACCCCAGCGCCTGCAATGCGGTTGAAACCATACTCGTGCACAAAAATTATCCCGCGCTTAATGAACTTAAAGAAGCGCTTTGTGATGCCGGAGTTGAAATTATAGAAAATCCCGAAAATTTTTCACATGAGTACGGTGATAAAATCCTTTCTTTAAAAATCGTAAATGATGTTGATGAAGCCATTTTGCATATAAATAAATACGGCTCGGGCCACACGGATTCGATTTTGAGTGAAAATAAAGAAAATACGGAAAAGTTTATGAATTATGTTGACTCGGCAGGAGTTTATCATAATGTATCCACACGCTTTTCGGACGGTTTCAGGTATGGTTTTGGCGCGGAAGTCGGGATTTCCACAAATAAAACCCATGCCAGAGGCCCCGTAGGGTTAGATGGTCTAACAATATATAAATACAAGCTTTTTGGTTCTTATCAAACGGTTGAGCCTTATGCAAAAGGTGAAAAAACTTTTAAACATAAATTTATTTAATTATTTTTTTGCTATAATAAAATAATCTAATGTAACAACAAAAGGCATATCCTTTAGATGCAAGAGATTATAGAGAAAATAAATAAACTTAAAAAAGAGCGCAGGGCGATAATTCTTGCGCACTGTTATCAAAATGTCGAGATAGACAATGTAGCCGATTATGTCGGGGATTCTCTTGGTTTGTCAAGGATTGCCGCTAAAACCGATGCGCAGATTATAGTTTTTGCGGGTGTGTATTTTATGGCAGAAACCGCAAAAATCCTCTCTCCCGACAAAAAAGTCCTTCTGCCTAATTTAAATTCAGGCTGCCAGATGGCGAATATGATTGATATGAAGCGTATGAAAGAATTTAAAGCACAGCACCCCGGTGTTCCCGTTGTCTGCTATGTAAATTCAACGGCGGAAGTTAAAGCCGAAGCCGATGTTTGCTGCACCAGTTCAAACGCTATTGATATTGTAAGGTCTTTAAATGCTAAGAAGGTTCTCTTTGCACCTGATTGCTATCTTGGTTCATGGGTTGCAAAAAAGCTTCCCGATGTGGAAATTATTTCCTACCATGGTTTTTGTCCTACGCATTTAAGACTTATGCCCGATGAAGTTAAAAAAATGCGCATACTTTACCCTGATGCCGCAACCCTTGTTCACCCCGAGTGTCATCAGGAAGTTGTTAAATATGCCGATTTTGTAGGTTCGACCACGCAGATTATGCAGTATTGCGAAAGAAGCAAGAAGAAAACATTTTTAATAGGTACGGAAAAAGGTGTAGTAGACAGGCTTTCGCGTGATTTTCCCGAAAAAGAATTTATACTTATTTCAGACAGACTTGTCTGTCATAACATGAAATACAATACGCTTGAGGACATTTTGCATGTTCTTGAAACCGGCGAGAACGAAGTTTTTGTGGAAGAACATCTGCGAAAACTCGCACTGGGCGCGATTGAGCGCATGGTTGAGTGCAGGGTGTAGAAATTTAAAAAATTTTAACCTCGGAATATACATTAGTTTTTTTTAAAAAAACCGTATTAAAATCTTAAACGTAATAAGTTGAGGTTTATTATTATGTTTAAATTGAAATCACAGGAAACAGGCATTTCAAAAAATGTCAAAATTAAACACCACGGCAGAGTTTATTTTGTTAACAAGGCAAAGTTAAACTACACTTTAAACAAAATGGGTCTGTATGCCAAATTTAACTATACAAAAGAAGACCTGAGGGAATTTCTTTTCAGGCAGAGGTTTCTGTATACGGAATTTCTCGAGCATATAAGCGACGGTTTCAGAGAAGTCTGCTAAAGGTTTTTTGTCAGTTCAAAAAGTTCCTTAAGACTCTTAAATAAACCATAAGCATCGCTAAGTGCTATCATATTGTCACCGTCACATTTGGCGCAATCGGGGCACGGGTGGATTTCAAAAAACAACGCTCTTGCCCCTGCGGCAACGGCGGAGCGTGCAAGCAGAGGAACAAATTTGCGCTCGCCTCCCGAGGATTCTCCGCGTCCGCCCGGTAATTGCACGCTGTGCGTTGCATCAAATACAACAGGATATCCCATTTCCTGAATTATTTGAATTGCGCGCATATCGACAACAAGATTGTTATAGCCGAAGCTTGTTCCGCGCTCGGTTATTAAAATCTTGTCATTATCCGAATCAAGCACTTTTTTGGCGAGAGATTCCATTTGATAAGGCGAGAGGAACTGACCTTTTTTAATGTTTACGATTTTACCCGTTTTAGCGGCAGAGGTGAGCATATCGGTTTGTCTGCACAAAAAAGCGGGAATCTGTAAAACATCTGCAACGCGTGCAACTTCCTGCGCTTGATTTGGCTCATGAAAATCCGTTACAACAGGCAGGTCAAATTCTTTTTTTATCTCTTCCAGCATTTTAAGCCCGTCTTTTAGCCCCGGGCCGCGATAAGAGGTGATAGAAGAGCGGTTTGCCTTGTCAAAAGAGGCTTTGAAGATATAATTTATATCAAGTTCAAGGCAGATTTCTTTGAGTTTTGCGGCGCATGTGCGTAACATATCCATATTCTCAATGACGCACGGCCCTGCAAAAATCGTAAGTTTGGAGCCGCCTATTTCAAAATTGTTAAGTTGTACAGTTTTCATGGGTTTTATTATATAATAATTTTATAGATTAGGGAAGTAAGAGGATTTAAGATGGCAGACGCTGTTAAAGAAAAAGAACTTGATGAGATAAAAGCGGGTAAAGACAAGGCTTTAAAACTCGCTCTTGATAAGATTGAAAAGGACTTTGGCAAAGGCTCAATCATGCGTCTTGGCGACAAGTCAACATTGAATGTGGAATTTATTCCCACAGGTGCTCTGGCGCTTGATATAGCGCTTGGTATAGGCGGGGTGCCTAAAGGCAGGGTTATTGAAATATACGGGCCCGAGTCCAGCGGTAAAACAACGCTTGCACAGCATATCGTCGCGGAATCCCAGAAAAGAGGCGGCATAGCGGCATTTATCGACGCGGAACACGCTCTTGATCCTGAGTATGCAAGGAACTTGGGCGTTAATGTCGATGAACTTTTAATATCACAGCCCGACACGGGCGAGCAGGCTCTTGAAATCACGGAAGAACTTGTGCGCTCGGGCGCTATTGATGTTATTGTAATTGACTCTGTTGCGGCACTTGTGCCCAAGGCAGAGATTGAAAAAGCTATGGATGAGCAGCAAATGGGTCTGCAGGCGCGGCTTATGTCAAAAGCTTTGAGAAAATTAACGGGTATTGTGGGCAAAACCAACACAACCGTTATATTTATCAACCAGTTAAGACAAAAAATCGGTATAATGTTCGGCAACCCTGAAACCACAACAGGCGGTAATGCACTTAAATACTATGCATCCGTAAGGCTTGATATCAGAAGAATAGACTCTGTTAAAAATAAAGACGGTGAAGATATCGGAAACAGAGTTAAAGTAAAAGTAGTTAAAAACAAAGTAGCTCCGCCGTTTAGAATAGCGGAATTTGATATCATATACGGAAAGGGCATATGCGCAATAGGTAATATCCTTGATGTTGCGGTTAATATGGATATCGTTAAAAAAGCGGGCGCCTGGTTTAGCTACAACGATGAAAAACTCGGTCAGGGCAGAGATAAATCAAAAGAATTTCTTGAAGCCAACCCCGATATTTTAAATGAAATCGAACAAAAAGTAAGAGAAAAACTCGCGGCCTCAAAGAGCGCCCAAACGGCTCCCGCCGGGGCAAAAGAGGAAGAAGAAAAAACCCAAAATGCAGCGAAGTAAGGAAAGATAAATGAAAGGTATTGTACTTGCAGGGGGCGCAGGCTCCAGACTTTATCCGGCGTCATTGCCCATATCAAAAATACTCTTGCCGGTATATGACAAGCCGATGATTTATTATCCCATCACAACACTTCTGCTTGCGGGAATCAGAGATATTCTTATCATCACAAATGCCGCCGACATCCAGAATTTTGAAAAAGTGCTGGGCACAGGCGAGCAGATTGGTGTTAAATTTTCTTATATGATACAGGATGTGCCCCGCGGTATAGCCGACAGCTTTCTTATCGCGGAAGATTTTATCAAAAATAATCCATGTGCGCTTATTCTGGGCGATAATATTTTCCACGGGTTCGGTTTTTCTTCCATGTTAAAACGTGTCGGACAAAAAACCACGGGCGCTACGGTTTTCGGTTATGCGGTAAATGACCCGCAGCGCTTCGGTGTGGTTGAGTTTGATGAAAATAACAGAGCTGTATCAATAGAAGAAAAACCTCAAAATCCGCGCTCCAACTATGCTGTTACGGGTTTATATTTTTATGATAAAAATGTCGTTGAATACGCAAAGACCCTGAAGCCCTCAAAAAGAGGGGAGCTTGAAATTACCGACCTGAATAACATATACCTTAAAAACAAACAGCTTGATGTCGAGATTTTAGGCCGCGGCTTTGCCTGGCTTGATACGGGAACTTTTGAAAGTCTTCTTCAGGCTGCAAACTTTATTAAATCAATGGAAATTAATACAGGCATGAAAATCGCCTGCATTGAAGAAGTTGCCTGGAGAATGGGGTATATTGACAAACAACGGCTCTCAGACCTCGCTAAAAAGTATAATAATGACTACGGACAGTACATAGAAAAAATTATTGAAGCAAATGCAAACAAAAACTTAAATCGCAATGCAGTTGTTTAAATAATTTATGGTTTGAACTTTCATTTCATACAGGTATCTGACAAAGTTCAGAAAGCATGCGCTTTTTGATGAAAGAGTGAGGCTTATTTCAAAACCGTCGGAGCAAAAAGGTTCATAGTCATAAACAACATAGTTGTTATATTTGCTTCTCCATTCCTTTTTTTCTACTTTGCAGCGGTATTCCAACGCCAAATCTTCCAGCCAGGGAAGAAAGTCTTTGTTAACATCTCTAAATTCCATAAACACGCATTCTTCATTTTGTAAACATCTTTTTTCGATTAGCATTGAACACTCCCTTTATATCTAATGTTGCTTCTCTTGTTATAGTCTAGCTTTTTTAGCGTTTGAAAAAAATACCACAATCGGCAATTTAGGGATTAGACTTTTCAGTTAATAAAATTGAAAAAATTAATTCAGCATGTATGATTTATCTATACCGAAAATTAACAACAGGAGCCGTTATTATATGAAAATTTCACCCGTTAGTGCAAATATAAATTTTAAATCCCAGCTATTAAGTACAAGAGAACATGCGTATAGAGTCCCCGGCATAAAAACCCAAGATGAAATTAATCTTATTTATGCCCAGAGAGCTGCCGCGATGAACGGTATTTCAATAAATCAGGTTGCAATAAACTACAGCGGCAAATATGCTTATAACCGGGCGCTGGATGTAATGAACAGAGCAAAAGCAGTAGAAGACAGTGTTAAAAATATAATAAAAAAAGGAGAAGAGTCTTTATTTTCAAACTTTAAAACAAAAGACACAAGTGTGGAATTTTATTATGATGAAGATTTAAAAGAGATGGTTATGGAAGAATACAAAGACTCTAAATTATTTACCCGTGCAGTTTTTGATAATTCTAAAATCAGCTCTGTTTCGCGTTTTGAAGATGATTCCAACATGCAGATATATTATGACAACGGTGAAATAGTAAAAATCTCAAAAAATACAGCATATGATTCAAAACAAAATGCAATAAGAGAGTTTGAAGCCAAATACAGTGACGGCAGGCCCTATAAAGTATTGTATGACATAACGGAAGATGCCTCGGGAGAAGTTAAAAAGGCCCGCAGGGTGTTTGACTTTGACATATTTAAGGGCAGATGGGACTATAGCGAGAACTATCAAAAAGTAGATGATGAGTTAAGAGATGATGATTATATAAAAGCCAAATCCCGTTATGCTTTTGATACGTCAAAAGGTTTGATTGCCCGGGCCGAAGATTTTTCACAGGGCTTCTTTGACAGCAATTACGGTACATTTGCTAAAAAAATATATATTTTTGACAAAGGACGAATTGTAAATTCCGCGGAAAATGCCGTGCTCAACAAAAAAGACTGGACAAAAGTTGAAAACTAGCGCTATATCGAGCTTTTAAGGTAAGACAACATTCCTCTTACAAGCGAATAGGAAAAAAGTTTTCTCAAAAACTTAAGCTTGGCAAGCCCTCTGTATGTTCTGAAGGACTTAAACAAAAATATCATACTTATAATGTCTGCCGCAAAAAACGCATAGCGCATTATATTTATTTTTTTGGCTTTTACGATAAAGCCCGAGATTTTGTTAAACTTTTTAATTCCCGATGAAAATGCGCAAAGTGCGGTTTCGATTTCCTTTTTGAGCAGTAAAACATCATCCGCCGCTTTTGTGACTTTTTTGTCAAGCATTATAATGGCGCGGCTAAACTGTACACAGACAATTATTTCAAGGATTATTGTAAAAATATATATGTATTGCTCCATTTGTGTATTATAATTTATTGGTAAGGATTATTCCATACGCAGAGCGGGCGATTTTAAATGAATTTCAAACAGGCAATAAATTATACAAATAAAATCCATAAATTCTTAAAGGTGCTTAATTCACAAGGCACTTCACTTCCCGGTAAATATTTAAGAAAATTTTACCCTGAATTTCTGCGCGAATCACAGAATTATGTTACATCATACAAATTTGCAATAACGGGCACAAACGGAAAAACCACAACTGCAGGGGTTCTGGCGCAAATTTTAAAAGAAGCGCAAAAGATTGTTATACATAACGAATTGGGTGCAAATATGCCAAACGGTATTGCAACGGCTGTTGCCCTCGGGCTTTATAATAATTTCCAAGAAAACGGCCCCGATGCCCTTGCGGACAATTTCGTTATAGAATCGGACGAGGCTTATTTGAGAGAAGTCTTTGAAAACATAATTTTTGATTATCTGCTTGTGACAAATCTTTTTCGCGACCAGCTTGACAGGTACGGCGAACTTGATACGACAAAAAAGAAAATTCAGGAAGGGATAAGGATTAACCCCGATTTAAAACTTATTTTAAATGCCGATGACCCGAGCCTCTACGATATAGAAAAAAATATCAGAAATGATATGATTACACCCAGAAAGAAGCGAAAGGTCATATACTTTGGTTTTGAAAATGTTGAATTTTGCGATTTTGATACAAAATCCAACAGCCCGAGCGAGGTAATATATTGCCCTGTGTGCAAAAAACCGCTCAAATACTCTAAAAGATTTTACTCCCAGCTTGGTCTGTGGAGTTGTAATTGCAGAATAAAAAGACCAAAACCCGATGTCAGCGCTGATGTTAAAGTTTTCAGGAATTATTCTATCTTAAATGTTAAATTTGAAGGCAAAAGCATTATGTACAGGCTCAATTTATCGGGATTATATAATGCCTATAATGTTCTGGGCGCCATAGCCTGCGCGTATATGGCAGGAATAGACAGGAAAGTAATTGCCCGCGCTCTTGAAAATTACAAACCCGTGTTTGGCAGGGCGCAAAATGCGGTTATAGACGGCAGAGAAGTTGTTTTATATCTGATTAAAAATCCCACCGGCGCGTCTGAAGTGTTAAGGGGTTTAAAAAATATTAAAAATACAAAAATTCTTATTTCAATAAACGATAAATACGCTGACGGCAGGGATGTTTCATGGCTGTGGGACGCTGATTTTGAAGTGTTTAAGGATTTTAACAATAAAATCTACATAACAGGCAGCCGTGCGGATGATATGGCGCTCAGGCTTAAATACGCGGGAGTCGACCCCGGTGTTATGGTGATTGATAACAATATTAAAAAAATGTTTGACTTTGCGCTTAATTCTCTTGAAGAGGGCGAAAAACTTATAGTACTGCCTACTTATACTTCTCTTTTGAAACTTAACAAAATAATAAAAGACAGGACTAAATAGTTCCTAAAATCTTCAGTTCAAATTCGGGCGAAATTTCTTCAAGGCACAAAACTGGAATATCCGTGTAGATTTGTGATATAAGCACAAATAAAAGCTGGCGCAGGTGCTGCGGGGCGATGAGCACCGTTTTTTGCTCGGAGAATACCTGTTTTAATTCTTTTTTAAGTTTTGAAAATTTACTGCCGTCAATTTTAACAACTCCGCCCTGTTCTTCTTCCGCGTTATTTTCAAGCATTTTTATAATGTCTTCCGACACTTCATAGCCGAAGATTTGTTTTTCTTCATTTGCATAAGTATGGCAAATCTGGCGCGAGAGGGCTACACGCAGTTTGTCAAGCAAATCCGCTTTTGTGGATTCATCTGAAAAATCGTTTATTTTTTCAAAAATAAATACAACATCTTTTACACTCACGCGCTCTCTTATAAGATTGCAGAAGATGTATTTAAGTTCGGATACGGAAATAAAATCGCCTAAAATGGAATCTATAAGAAAAGAGTTATGTTCGGATACAAGCTCTATATAGCGGTTAATGTCGCTGTAGCCGAAAATTTCCTGAACATGACTTATAGCATAGTATTTGAGGTATTCAACCACATACTCGCAGGGTGTAATACCTTTTGTCCAGAAGTCTTTGCAAAAATCTTCTTCTATCCAGACTGTTTTTCTGCCGGTGAGTTCATCTTTGGTTTTGATTGTATTTTTAGGGTATTTATCGATGTTTAATTCATCTTCAAAAAACATTAAATGCCCGGGATATGCCTTTGCACTTACAACAGGCACGGCATGGATTGAAATTGTAAACTCATATTCATCAAGTTCGGGGTTTTCAACAAATTGCACTTTAGGGATAATGTAGCCCAATTCCTGAGTCAGCTCCTGACGGGTTTTGATTGTTTGTGCAAGAAGATTTTGTTTTGAGTTTGAATTATTCAAACAGTACAACTCTTCGCTTAAATTAATTGAAAGTCTTTCTTCGCCGAGGTTTTGCACCATTTTTGAAGGGGAGAGAAGACTTTTTAGCTCTTTTTTCAGACTGTTTAGTTTATCGATTTCTTTTGAAATTTCTTCGTTTAAAAACTCGCGCTCATCTTCCTTGGCACTTTCAAGGAATTTTTTGATTTCTTCAATTTTTTCGCGCTTTTCGCGGATTTTTTTCTGTATGTTTAAACATAGTTCATAGGGCTGCTCTTTAGAGTAGAGCATTTTTTCCATCTGCGATTTAAACCCTAAAATGTCCTCAAATTCTTTTTCGTCGTAGAAATTTTCGACTTCTCGGACAAAAATGCAGTTATAAACTATCTTTGTGCCGTTATCCGACTCATAAATCGAATATAAATCCCAGCCTTCTTTTGACATGGAATTAAGAGTGTTCTCAAGCAGTGTAATCTCGTCGCTGGGGCAGACTTTTATGGAAAATTCCTGACGTGTGGGTTTGAACATATTTCTATTTTAGCACATTATTTTAAAAAATATAATGCCACGCCCTGCCTATCGTCACATTAAATATAAACATCCGCTCAAAATACCTCCCTTGCAGAATTCCGCACCCGTTAACCCCGGCTTAGTGCTGCTATGTTTCCATCCTGACACGGTTCGCCGTATAATCGCCGCAGCAGACTGCACAATCAACGATATTTCAAGTTTCAATTTACATCCAAAGCGCCTCATAGCAGGCTCTGCACCCGACATAAGCTTTCGGTCAAGGGCTTGCAACACCCCGTGAAGCGTGGCTATAAAATAATAACACAAATAAGTGTACAAATTCCATTATTAAATATTATTACAATATTTATATAAGAATAATATACATGCCGTTTTTCTTTATAAAAACCGTTTATAATGTAAATAAGAGAATAAAAGGGAAGATGATGAGAATCACTAGTGTAGAAGCAACAGCACCAAACGGCAAAAAGTATGAAATGACGCTCATGGGACGCATAATAGGCACCGGCGGATTTGCCGCATATGGAGCTTATCAGGCAAATAAGCTGCTCCATGACGACAGGTTTATAAAACAGCTGGCTGAAGATGCCAGAAAGGCGGGCGAGAATAATCTGCACACATTTACAAAGACCAGAAAAACAGTCTACGGCATTGCAGCTGCGGCCATTATGGCATTGTGCGGTTTTGTTGTGGGCGGAGTTGCCGACTTTTTAATAAACAGATCTGCCAGAAACAGGGCAATGAAGCCCGAAGAGCAGGTGCAAAAAACCGAACAAAAAGCATAAGCCGATAATCCGCACTCCGGTTTATTTTTTATTCTGTTCGCTGCATTGTGCTTTAAAGACACTTGTTCTTAATACGTCCGAATATTTTTTATCCATATGCGCCCAGTCAAAGAGCACAACACCTTCTAAGTTTCTGTTCCTTATTATATGAATTTGTTTAAGCAAATCTTCACTTTCGCCTTCCATAAAGCCTACAAAAAGCCCCGGATAAATTTTTGTTCTGGAAGATGTTTTGCGCCTGAGTTCATCAAGCATATTATCCGCAAGGTTATAATCCGCGGTTAAAATAAGCGGCGTGAGCGCGTCTACGTAATTATAAGAACTCCATCTCTGCCAGTTTTGCTGCTTTGTTTCAAGACTTGTCTTGTAATCGGGGAAAATAACCGCAGAAAGCACGACCCCGCGGTCTTTAAGAACATCTTTAATATTTGCCACGTATTTTGTTATCCTGTCCTGTCTGTACATATCCCACTTGTTCCACATGGCGGAATCTGCAGAGATTTCAACAGGATCTATGCCGTAGATTTTTTTAAACTCTTCTCTTGCATAAGGAGTGTAGCCCCAGTTTGAAGCGGCATAATTGGATGATGTCGCTTTTGCCGAAACGGGATACCTTACATAATCAAGGTTAACACCGTCTATGTTGTATCTGGCGCATATTTCAAGGATTAATTTTGTCAAAAAGTCCACTACTTCAGGGTTTGCAGGATCAATAAAGTAGCCCCTGTGCTCGCTAATATGCGCTACAGGCTCGTTTGAGGCGTTATTTTCTTTGTTTCGGTTGCCCCAGGTGGGTCTTACGGCAAGGATATTATAAGCGTCCTCCTGCGGAAGCTTGTTTCCTATATAAAAGGATTCAAACCACACATGAAGCGTCATATTGCGTTTGTGTGCGCCGCGAACCCAGCAGGAGAGCGGGTCAAAGCCCCTAAAAATTTTATTTTGCCCTTCAAAACCATAGCTTTTCATAACTTCCGAGGGGAAAATGGTTTTGCCGTGGAAATATGTTTCAAGAAAAATGGTGTTTATGCCAAGCTGTGCCATTTCATTAAGCGTGCGCTCAATCTCAGCCTCGCTTTTCTCCGTAGGTCTTACCCAGACGCCCTTAAGCTCGTTTTCAAGATAAGGAAGCGTATAGCTGAGAGCAATCTGTGCGGAGGCTATGGCATTTTTTGCGTCCTGCAAAGCCGCAGCGGAGTTTGAGGAGCAGGAGCGTTTGAGTTCTTTTTTTGCCTTTTTTAAGAACTCTTTTACTTTTTTATCATCCCTGTTTTTGTATTGTTTTTTTGTTTTTTCTAAAATCTGCTCCACTTCCGCGATTTTGATTTTTGCACAGTAGCGGTAAGAGTCAATTGTTGTAAATGAATGCAGGACGTTGTTTTTAGCGTCTATTTTTACTTTGGTGCCGACTTTTAAATTGTCGCTTATCCATTTTTTTGCACTGCCATGTCCGCTTATAACAAAACCGTCATGCGGGATAATTGAATCCGCACCCGTGAGGCGCACGACTTTGTCGCCTACAACAACCGCTTCTTTGCCGAATTCATTTGTAAGCGTCCTTCTGCCGTATTCTCTTTTGTAAATTACAAGCTGATTAGGGCCGCGGTTTCCGGGGAAAGATATGCCGAGTTTGTTTGTTTTTGTACTCGGATAAATAGCGTCAATTTTTCTTGATGACTTTGAAATTATTCTGTCGCGTTTTGAGAGCTTTCCGTATTCTATGCCCTCATTTTCCTCTTTGAGTTTAAGAGGCACTGTGTCCGACACCTCTAAAAGTGCGTCTTTGGCTGCATATGAAGGTGCATTTAAAAGTAATACCAGAAATAAAACTATCGCAAAAAGTTTTTTCATTACTTTTTAATTTTACACAAAAATTTTACATAGTGCAAAAAATAATATATTATATATAATAATACTAAAAGGAGTTAAGCAGAACATGGCAAATGACAGCACGCAAACAATGCCCATAGAGGTTTGTATTTTAACAAAAGACCACGATATAAAAGGAACGGTGCACGTTTCCAAACTTACAAAAGCAAACCGCGAGTTGACAGAGCTTTTAAACGACAAAGACAGACGCTTTCTTGCCGTTACAAATGCGGAAATCATGGGCAAAAACTCATCCACCGCTCCGCGCAGATACGACTTTCTCGAGGTGCATATGGATGCAATAGTTATTATCCACCCTGCCACACAGGTGCTGTTTAAAGAAACTTCAAAAGCCCAGGAAGATATAGCAAGATTCAGGGAACTAAGAAACAAACTTTCCCAGACAAAACCGTTTTAGAATTTAAAAGCCCCTTATTAAGGGGCTTTTTTGTATGTGTATGATTGAGCTATGAGTCTGATTCTCTTAATTTTTTCATATGGTCGCAAATACTTTCCCTTACGTGCCCGATTCTTTCTTTTATTACACTGAGGGACAAATTTAAATCCGGAATATTTACCTCGCTGCAGCTGTTGTCCATAGCGTCAAGCGCGCCCAGCGTTACGGAACAAAGACCTTCCGTAGCCGAGAGTTCATCTGCGTATTTGTATAATTCATTGTAGTATTCTTCTTTCATATTCGCCCCTATTCTATAATATCTGCATTTTTTTGCACGCGTGCAATAAATTATGCATAGTTTAACATTAAAATTGCATGTATGCAAGATGAGATTAAAAAGTATACAAAACCGTTAGGCGAAAGGATTCGCAAACTCAGAAACGACAAGAATTTAACCCTGCAAAATGTTTGTTATAAAAATTTTCTTGAACCATCGACACTTTCAAGAATTGAAAAAGGTAAAGTCGAACCAAAATATGTTACATTAATAAGAATAGCCAAAGCCTTTGATATGAAAGTTTCCGAATTGTTGGATTTTTAATTTTGCTTTGCACTTTCAGGCTTGTTCATTTTCTTTCTTTTTGTTTCACGCGCCCAGCTGAAAGAAAGAAAACGAACCAAAAGCGGATTGTGAGCCAAGGGCGATAGGGGAAGCGATGAGCTTTCCCGTGCCCGTTTAGCGCGAACAACCAAGCGGAAAGAAAAACGCGGCTCTGGGGTTTAGCGTTTATTGCGTGCATAGGGCTTTGGGTTTAAGGTTTAGTTGTACGTCTGAGGCTTTTGGGTCTTATGTTTGGCTGCGCAATTAAATAGTTTTGTTTTTTTATGACACTACTTTATTTAACCCATGTGGTTTGTCTACGTTGCGTTTTAGTTTTTGGGCGATTTTGAGGGCGAGCATTTGGGAGATGAATAGTACGCTTAAAATTTTTACCAGTTTGTCCTCGCAATAAGGGAAGATTATTGAAATTCCCGCTTCGAAATCTTCTTCGCAGTCGGTTATGACGATACTTCTGGGGTTGTAGTCTTTTCTTATTTTAGAAAGCGTTTTTGTTTCAAATTCGCAAAAATCGCTTGTAATAATCTCAATCAATGTGCCCGTTTTGTTTAAAACCGCGACATGACCATGTACAAATTCGCCCATGGAATACGCATTTGCGTCGATGTAGGAGGTTTCTTTAATCTTTAGTGCACACTCTCTTGCAAGGGCGTAGTTTTCACCCTGTCCGATTATGGGAAATGCGCCGTGTGCAGCGAGGAAATCCGCCGCTTTGCCGATATTCAGAGTCAAATCAAGCACGCTTGCGATGTTTTTTTCAACTTCTTTTATGTTTTTTAAATACTCTGCAACATCCCTGAGTTTGTTCTGTGCAATTTTAAGCGCACAGAGGTAAAGCGCGCACAGCGAGGCGCTGAAAGATTTTGTTGCGGCGATTGAGTTTTCAACACCTGCACCGATGTTGATTTTATAATCGCACAAGTCCCACAGCGTCGAGTTTTCGTTATTTACGATTGCAAAAGTTTTTGCGCCCGCTTCTTTTACGGTTTTTGCGGCTGTTGTTGTGTCATAAGTTTCGCCTGATTGGCTTATGAAAAAATAAAGAGTGTTTTTGTCGGGCTTTCTTTTGCTTTGACATAAAAATTCGCCTGAAAACTCCACATCCGTGTGCACATCGGCTATTTCTTCAAAAAACTTTTTTCCCAGAAGTGCACAGTTGTAAGATGAACCGCTTGCAATTATCTTTATATCCCGCACTATAAGTGGCATATCAAGCACAAGTGCATAGTTTTTGACATATTTATCAATGAGCGCGCCCACAATGCCCGGCTGCTCGAGGATTTCTATTTCCATCTGCGTTTGTTGAGGTTTTTGCCTGAATAACATATAGCCGCCTTTAAAGTTTGTATCTATATTATAATATTAATATGCCCAAAAGTGTCTATATCCATATCCCTTTTTGTTTAAAAAAATGCGCTTACTGCTCGTTTTTATCAGGCTTAAACCCGCGCTGCAGCGGTGTTTACACAGACGGGCTAGTTAAGGAGATTAAAAATTTTTACCGCGGCGAAAAGTTAAACACTCTTTACTTTGGCGGCGGCACGCCTTCGCTTTTAAGTGTTGATGAGATTCAAAAAATACTTAAGTGTTTTAAGACGGATGAAAAAACGGAAATCACCCTTGAAGCCAACCCTAAAACCTGTGATAAAGAAAAGCTGAAAGCTTTTAAAAATGCGGGAGTTAACCGCATAAGCCTCGGTGTGCAGTCTTTTGACGACAAACTTTTAAAAATAACAGGACGCGCGCACAGCGCAAAAGAGGCGCTTCAAAGCATTGAAAACATTGTGTCTGCGGGTTTTGAAAACTACAGCATAGATTTAATCTACGGACTGCCCTCGCAAAGTCTTGAAATGTGGCACAAAACTCTTGATAAGGCAAAAAGCCTTATGCCGCCGCATATTTCACTTTACGGACTAAAAATTGATAAAGGCTGCGATTTTTACAAAAATCCGCCAAAAGACCTGCCCGATGATGATTTGCAGGCGGATATGTACGAGGCGGCGGTTGAGGTTTTTGCAAAATACCGCCATTATGAGTTTTCAAACTTCGCGCGCAGCTTTTTATTTCGCTCCAGACACAACTTAACCTACTGGAATCTTGCTCCTTACTACGGTTTCGGACTCGGCGCAAGCGGCTTCAGCGGAACTTTTCGCTATCAAAACGGGTGTAATTTTGAAGAGTATCTAAAAAACCCCGCAAAAGAAAAATCATACGAGCGCACAAACCTGCTTGAAGAGCATATTTTTCTTGGTTTCAGAAAGAGTTCGGGCATTAACATAAACAAAATTAACAGGATTTTTAAAATAGATTTCGATAAAAAATACGCTTTACAGTTAGAAAAATTTTTAACCCTCGGGCTTATTCAAAAAACTTTACATGGCTACAAACTCACCCTAAAGGGCGTTATGCTTTCAAATTCGGTGCTTTGCGAATTTTTAGACGATGTGCTATAGTCCGTGCAAAGTTGCCAAAGACGCAAAATAAGTCTAAGATTGTTGTATGACAGGTGAGCAAAACTACACAAAAAAACGCTGGTACGACAGCCAACCATGGACGCAGGATGTACTTGACGTGCTTCAAACGCTCTCTATCCGCTCGCATTATGAAATTGCGCGCGAAGTGATAAGAGTGATAGATGTTATAAAATCCAACAACCGCGAGCGTGATGAAATCCCCCTCAGCCTCGGTCTGGACAGGGTTCTGGGGCTTTATAAAGAACAAAACAAAAGACGCTGGTATGATAAATCCATGCCTTTATCAAGAGTGTTTAAAACTGCCTCCTGCCTGCCTGATGAAGATTTTCAAAACATCATGCAGGGTATTTCAATGAGTTTTAGGAATGAAGCAAAATGACGGATAAAGAAGAAATAGTTGCCAATATGCAGCAGGTTGTAGAGCAAATGTTTAAAGACGATGTGGAAGAAAACCCCGACTCTTTAAATGAATACTTTGACTGCTCCGCCTGCGGCAAAAATGCCCCTCTTGCAGGCTCGATACTGTATGGCAAATACCGCCTGTGCAACCCCTGCGTACTGCTTGCCGAAACAGGTTTTGCACTTAAAAAATTCACCGACATCCGGTCGCTCATTGACGCAATGGAAGACAGGCGCCTGGAAGAACTCTGCGATTTCATCAAAAAAGACGAAGCCGCGGAGAATAACTAAATTTTCTTAATTTCTATTTCATAACCAAGAATCTCGCACAGGGCAAGCATTTCATCGTATTTGAAACTTCCGCGGTTAAGTCGTTGGGCAAAACTGTACTCCGTATATTTTTTCCCCGTTTTTTCGCTCATTGGACCGATGATTTTTTTATAAGTCATGGCTTCTTGCGACAAAAGCATTTTTACGATTGTTTTAGAGTTCATTTTCATAAGGCAATTATGACATATTCGTCAGAAACATGACAAATATACTTGTTGACTTATTATTTTTTGACATATATAATAAAAATAAATCATATATGTAAGGTTTTTATGACTTCAAAAGATATGCAATCTCTGCAAAAACTTCACTATGAAATCACAATGCTTTTCAGTGTGCTGTTTCAGAGTATAAAATACCTTGAATTTGAAAAACGTGAAAACAGCGAGCAGGCTTTTTTGTGTGAAGTTATTGAAAAAAAGCTCGATGAAATTTCTAATTTGTTTTAAACCCTGTTTTTAATATAATGTATGTATGAAAAAGATTACGCTGTTAGGTTCAACAGGCTCAATCGGCACTCAAACCCTTGAAGTGCTCGACTGCCTTGAGGGATATGAAGTACTGGCGCTTGCCGCGGGTAAAAATATTCAGCTTCTTGCGCGCCAGATTGAAAAATACCGCCCCGGGCGCGTGAATGTCGAGTGTCAGGAAGATGTTAAATTTATAAAATCCAAATTCCCAAAAGTCGATGTCCTGTGGGGACTTGAAGGTTTAGTGGAGCTTTGTTCCGATACGAGAAATGATATTATTCTTGTTGCCACATCCGGCAAAATCGGTCTTAAACCTACTATTTGCGCCATTGAAAAGAAAATTGACATTGCCCTTGCCAACAAAGAAACTCTTATTATGGCAGGCGACATTGTTATGAAAAAAGCGCGTGAAAACAACGTCCGCATACTGCCGGTGGATTCCGAGCACTCGGCGATTTTACAGTGCCTCGGGGACAAAAACAACGACCCCTACAGGCTCATTATAACAGCTTCGGGCGGGCCTTTTCTGTACAAAACGCGCGATGAAATGGGACATTCAAACGCGCTCGACGCGCTGAAACACCCCAGATGGCATATGGGAAGAAAAATCACAATTGACAGTGCAACCCTTATGAATAAAGGTCTTGAGGTCATTGAGGCGCACCATCTTTTTAATATGGATTATGACGACATAAAAGTTGTCATCCACCCTCAGAGCCTTGTACACTCGTTTGTAGAGTTTATAGACGGCTCAATGCTTGCACAGGTGGGCTTTCCCTCCATGCACATTCCCATTCAATATGCGCTTACTTACCCCGAAAGGAAAAAAGGCATTAAAACCGACGGTTTCAGCCTTTTCGGGCAGCAAATGTCTTTTGACAGACCCGATTTCAAGAAATTTCCCTGCCTTAAAATGGCTTACGATGCAGGCAGGGCAGGCGGAAGTGCGCCTGTTGTGCTGAATGCCGCCAATGAAGTTGCCGTAAATAACTTCCTTGAGGGCAAAATAAACTTTTTAGATATTGAAAAAACCGTTGAAAAGGCACTTAGCGCTCATAGCGTAATTTCAAATCCGTCGCTCGACGAGATATTTGAAATCGATATTGAAACAAGAAAAAAATACGGCGCCTAGCGGGTTTTGGGGTTTTATGTTAAGTTATGTTACGGAAAATATAAAAAATATATCTTTTTTAGTCAATTTTTCAATAGATATATTTTTTATATAAGTACGAAACGACAACAGACAGTAAATCCCCATTATAGAGAAGAAATTAGAAAACAGATAATTAAAAGGAGAAAAAAATGGCCAGAGTACTTATTTCAATGCCCGAAAAATTCTTAGACGAAATCGATCAGGTTGCAGATACCGAAAACCGCTCACGCAGCGAACTTATCCGTGAGGCATTGAGAACATACATTCAACGTACAAAAATCAGAGAAAACTCATTCGCCAGCAAAAACGCAGCAATCCTCGAAGCCCTGCTGGATTAAAAGCGCAAGCCGGAGTGAAAAACGGCAAACGACGAGTTTGACGTTTTGCAACTGTCGACAAGCGACGTAGGATAAATGATTAAAGTTTACGGAGTTTACAAAAAGCGGACAAATAAAGTCCGCTTTTTTAATGCATTTTTATAAAAAAAATAACCGCACTATTTTTGCGCGGTTAATTTTCCAAATGATTCTTCATATCCTTCAAGCGGAATATTTCTTTTAACGATATTTGAAGCAGGTGTGACATAAGGGTTGCCCGCATGGTCAATGGCGATAACCTGTCCGTCATTGACTGTCTGCACCCCTTCAAGAGTTTGTACTTTAGTGCCGCTTTGAACACTTTTAAATGCACCGGGCGCCTGTTTTGTCACATCAATAACTTTTCCGTATTCAAGGTTTGAAGGATTTTGATAGTTTAGTGTGCCGTCAGCTTTAAATGCTGTGCTGTCCACATAAGAACCCTTAAAAATTCCCGCATCACATACTGCCATATCGTCAGGACCATACATCATTATCATCTGTTCTTTACTTGTGTTTATCAGATGAGGCGAATCGGGATTCCATTTATTGGGTACATAGTAATTGCCGTCCTGTCCTTTAAAAACCCCCGGATTATTTTTCAAAATATCCGCTTCCGTGCCGTTGGGGTTAAATCTGTATGCCTGAGCTTCATTAGGCTTGCTCATGTATTTAACTTGATTATTTCTTAAAGTATTGGAATTTGCGTGTATTTTTCCCGTAGTCCAGGTTAAAACATTACCTTTTATATTTGCACCGCTTACTTTTATTGCCTCGGGAGCGGATTTAAAACATCCTGCAAGTGATTTTATAACTCCTCCGTCAGTAGAAGCGCTTGTTACGCCTGCATTTTGCGCTGCTTTTAGCGCAGGTTTTGCACCCAGTGCCGAAGTTGCAAGTGCAAATGTACCGTTACCCATAGTTTCAAAGGCTTGTTTAGCCTCGCCGTCGGTCTCCGCAGTTGCAGCTTTATATGCACCGTAACCGATTTGTACCCCCCCCGCGGCTGCTCCTGCTGCTACCATAACGGGCAAAGCTGCGCCGCCTGTGGCAACTGTCAGCGCTGCTCCCGCAGCGACTGTTGCAGCTGTAGCTATGGGATGGTTAATTGCTGTTTTAACAATGCCCGCAAGCCCTTTGCCAAAGCTTGTCAAAGCTTCGCCAAATGATAATTTTCCATCATCTTTACCGTCTGTGCAGACTTTATCTTCGTTTTTAAGCCATGCGCTGAAACTGTCAGGGTCGGTATCCCGGGTAATTTTTTGCGTATTTTGATAGCCGGTATTTGCTTTTAGCGGCTGCCGGGCAGCATTTGTTACAGATAAAGACATTAATTATTTCCTCTTATGTGTGGTTATATCATTTTAAAAACAAATAACATCGAAAAATTGCCATTTAAATCAAAATCCATGCCAAAAAAGGCATGGAAATTTTGTCTGAATTGTCAAATGTTTACACTTCTTAAAATCATGAAATCATGCACCGCGCATGGGTTTTGCATGTGCCTGACCATGGAAACCATGACACACCGCGCAAAAGAGAGGCTTAAGAGCCGCCAAAGACGCGCCATGTAAGCCCTTGCAACTTTGTAATAAAGCGTAATATTTACACCAAATTAGCTTGCTTAAACGCTCTTAGGCGCTATAATAATATTAAATTCAATAAAGACAAGCCTTTGGGGCTATTGAGCTTTGGCGGACATACAGATTTTGGGGGATTTAACGTGCTGAAAAGTAGGGATTTTGGGCGTGCAGTTGCCGTGAGAAGATGGACAACAACGGCGATGGAATGCTACAAAAGAGGTTGTAATTGTGAAGGCTGCTTTTATACTGACTTTTTTAACAACTCATCGCAAAAATGCCAAATGAAAGCATCCGTTTTGGAGTTAGTGAGAGTGTTGGGCAAACCCGACATAGAAATGCAGCAAATCATCGCAGACGAGATGTAAACTGCTTTTAAATTTTTAAAGAGGCATTTAATCTGGTGTACAAATCAGTTTATGCCTCTTTTTTTTACTATTCTCTCACCTTCTCTCATAATCTCATTTTTAATTGATTTTAACTGTTCATGGCTGTTGTTAAACATCTCTCCCGCGCCTACGATAAGCCAGTTTGCGTTGACATCATAGTACATAATCAGTTTACTGATAAATTCAATAGAGGGGTTTGATAAATTATTTTCAATGTTTGAAACAGCCTGTTTTGAAAAGCCGATGTTTTGTCCAAACTCAGCCTGTGTTAAGCCTTTTGTCTTGCGAATGTCTTTAAGTTTTTCCCCTATTGATTTCAAGAAAGTTGTTCCCTGCATTTTTTTGATTTAAAATACTTGACATTATATTTAAACTGGTGTACTATTAGTACATTGGTTTAATATAATTAATTAAAATATACCATAAAATTAAGCAAAAATGGCATTTTCTGCTTTATTTTTTGTGCAAATTTTTTATGCCTGTAAATTATGCAATACAGCGATACGAAAAGGATAAAAAGATGGATAAACGCGCCTTCACCCTTGCCGAACTTTTAACGGCAGTACTTGTAATATCAATTATCATGGTGGCATTAGCCCCCGTTATTACAAAACGCATGAAAGACAATGTATCAGTCACAACAGACAACAAAAAAGGCTTAGAAATCTACACCAATCCCGGAACATATACTTTTGATGTCCCAATCGGCATAAACACCCTCTTTCTTCAAGGCGCAGGTGGAGGCGGAGGCGGAGGCGGCGCAGGGTATATTGAGAAGCAATTAACATTTGATTCGTCGACAGAAAAAAGTTTTGTTATACCAAAAGGAGTTAACCAGCTTACATTTACATTAACCGGCGCAGGCGGTGGAGGCGGCGGGGGCAATGCAGTTCTTGTACAGGAAAATTGTAAATCAAGCAGCAAACTGATAGGTTTTGCGGATAACGGAAAAGATTTATGTGTTTCCGCTCCTATAACTCCTGAAATGCATACAAGCGGAACGGTAATAAACGTAGTGGGCTCAGGTGTTGAATGCACACAAAATAATTGTTGCTGGAAAGATGCGCAATCAGCCGTATATTCTGATACGTCATACACAGGAGTCAGTGCAAAAGCGCGCACTACTTGTAAATACCATGCGGCAAATGCCTGGTGCATTGCAAGTTCCGCATTACCGGGATTTGCGAAAACGGCGGGTTTGGCTAAACCCGCAAGACTATTGAGTGTTGATGAAGCAAGACGAATTTTGGATAATACCCATAGCGATAATACGCTGAACAGGTCGGTAGTACTTGGTAAAAGCGGACTTGACACTTGCCGATATGAAGAACAAAAAACAATCAACAGGTGTGAACAGGACGGCTTGTCTTTAATTAATAATCCGTATGATTTAAGTAAACTTGCAACATGCTCACGCACCCCTACGGGAACATGCCCCGGTTCTACGGCCGGCGCTTGTTATCCGAATAGAATCTGGCTTAAAGACGGGTATGTATTTGACCTTTGGTACTCGACACTATGTGCAATACCATCTGTAAGTGAAGACATAAGAACAAATGATTTTCAAAATCCCTATAGTGTATTTTGTGCCTATGAACTTGATAATTGGAAACAATACGGAGGTGCCGGAGGTAATTCGGGGGCAATTTTTACAAGAACAATCAATGTGCTGCCGGGGGATATTATTAAAGTAAAAGCAGGACAAGGCGGTGCAGGCGGCGCAAAAGGCATGCAGGGTCTGCAAGGTACCCCGACACAATTAATACATCTAAGAAATAATATTACAATGGGTACTTATAAAGTGCTTGGAGCCTTCGGAGGGAAAAATGCGACAACTTCTAACAACGGAGAAGCGCTCGAAAACGGAACTTCAAGCAATCAGACAACACCCGCAGGTACATGTTTTGCACAATATCGAACTTCTGTTACAGGCGAATTAATTGGCGGGAATACTGCCTGTACGCAAATTTCTAACAGCGGTTCAAGCGGTGATACTTTAAACGGCGGTAATGGTGCAAAATTAACGGGAGCTTCCGGCGAAGCTGCAAGCGGAGGCGGTATTGACCATGGCGATGAAATAATCGGCAAAGGTTATACTCCCGCCGATGATTTATACGGGTTTGGAGGCGGAGGCGGCTCCTGCCAAAGAAGAAACAATGTATACAATTCTCCAAATGCGGTATGTCAGGGCGGAGGGGACGGAGCAGGAGGCTTTATAGACATTACTTTCAGAGTAATGCTCCCGGGAGGCGGCGGAGGCGCGGGCACACGCGTAGGCGGCACAACAGACGCGGGCGTATCTT
>ERZ1643251.1307-NODE-1307-length-28793-cov-48.850372_pt1 | contig 28793 bp, 27 predicted proteins | sample MGYA00579261_ERZ1643251 | MGnify/ENA primary metagenome ERZ1643251 (study PRJEB29033, sample SAMEA4952267) | chicken gut metagenome | biome: Broiler Chicken; feature: Gastrointestinal Tract; material: Caecum | place: Ireland | collected 2018 | study: Broiler... | reverse complement strand
TGAGTTTTGATTAGTTGATGTAAAAGCGTAGTATCAGGTTGAAAAATTAAATTTCTCTGCAAAAACAAAGAACATCGCAGCAACTCAACTTTTAACAATTTGTCAGAGTCGGCTTCGCTTGTAGCTTGTGAAGTGACCACATGTACTGTCTTGAAATCAGACGCTTCGTCCCCCTGAACGTGGGACTACGCATGGGGCAAGGCCCCGTCTGATTCCGCTTGTTGCCTGTGCCGGACTTGTTTAACAAAACGGACTTGCCAATTGCACAGGTTCTACAAGTAGTCGGAGTCAGTTGACTATATGAAATATCTGTACAACCGGAAATAACCCTTTTTGGCAATGAAATTTTTTAAAAAACGCCTGATAATCTCAAAAGAGAACAATAACGGAGAAAAATAATATGGGCGTAAATGTATTGGAAAGAATCTACAAAGCCGTTGAAATGGCCGGCGGGGTAAAGGATATTGTTGTTTTTACACAGAGTTTCAAGTGTTACGGAACAATAGTAAAAGACCACAAAGACAACCTGAAAGACATCCTTACCCTGAAAGATGCCACAATCTGCCACCACTTCGACGAGTGCAGCTGCAACATCGAAAGCCCGAAATACGAATGGATAAACATAAACGAAGAAAAAATCATCGCTTTTAGCATACTCGGGTATATGACGTGTAAAAACTAAATATTTCATATAGTCAACTGACGCCCGCCACTTCTACTAGCGAGGCCGCCTCAGACACTCTAAATGTATGTTTATTCAAAATCTCGATACTTCACTTTTAAAACAACTAATTTCAACTCGAGGCTCGCAACTCGGGCTGTCCCAGCCCTCAAACACACTCGCCCTGCAGTTGTTTCAATAAGTTGTTCTACAAAGCTTCGTATAGGATTTTTCACAAACATACATTTATGCTTTTGATAAAAAGCATTGTTCTTTACAAAATCTGACTAAAACCGCCTAAAAATCAAAAACTAAAAATTACTGTAACAAATCAAGCACGTATCTTTCGGAGTTCATGACGGTTTTCATAACCTTTGCCATAATCTCCATGGAATACTGAGCCTTTTTCAAATCAGCAATGGCAGAAATATAATCAGTGTCTTGAATATCGCTCAACGCAGCAGCAGAAGACATCATATTGGTCATCTGCTGGTCAATAGCCCCTTCAAAAGCCGACTGAACAGCACCGATGTCGCCTCGTTTTGAGGTAATGTCACCCAGCATTGTATCTACCTGAGCGAGTGCTGCCTGTGCGCCTTCTACAGTGCTGACATCAAAGTCCATAGCATCCAGCGCAACATTAGGGTCGTAAGAAATTGAGGAAGAATTTGACGGGTCGACCATAAAATCCACCACCGGAGCAGGGTTAGGGTTGTCCGGTGTAACGGCGTTGATGGTGGGTTTGCCGTTAAAAGTGGCTTGAGCAAAAGTTTGTCTGATTTGCTCAACATTCTGGTCAATTTCCGACTGCATTGCAGCACGCTGTGAATCCGAATAAACCCCGTTCGAAGCTTGAATACTAAGTTCTCTGATTCTTTGCAAATTTTGAGTTACGTTTGACAGCGCACTATCTGCAACAGCAGTAAAGTTCAAGCCGGATTGTGCATTCTCCATTGCTTTATGAGCAGAACGCATAGTAGTGTCCAGACCTGTGGCAACATACAAATCCGCAGGATTTATATAAGACTTTATCCCCGAAGCAATGCTCTCGGCCGCATTGGCAAACGTCCGCTGAGCCTCGACCATTCCGGTCTGGGCTGAGGAGTATATTCCTATTGGCATTACCACACTGAGTGACACTAAAATCTCCGTTTCTTTACGATACACATACGGCTCTATTTTCATTATGCCCATTTTTTAGAAAAATTATTCACTTTTTTCAATTTTTTTTACAATTTGCAATTATTTTATACTATAATTTTTTTAGAATTAGGGATGTTGGAGCCATTAAAAATATCATGGATAACAAAAACAAAAAATTTTATTTTATAGCAATAGGGGGAATCGGGATGAGCGGTCTGGCAAAATACTTGCTGGAGATGGGCTGCAGCGTTTCCGGTTCTGATATAAAAGAGAGCAAATACACAAAAAAAGTCGAAGCACTCGGAGCAAAAGTCTATATCGGCCACGACGCAAACCATATCGAGCCTGATATGACGGTCGTTGCCTCTACGGCGATAAGAGATGACAACCCCGAAAAAATCAGAGCAAAAGAACTCGGGCTGCCTGTTTTGCACCGTTCAGACGTGTTGAAAATGATTTCGGAAGGACTCGGACACGAGGTTCAGCAGTTTATAGGTTTTTCCGGCACACACGGCAAAACCACAACAAGCGGACTCTGCTCTTATGTTCTTGAAAAAGCAGGGCTTGACCCGTCATATTGCGTGGGCGGGATTATCCCCGATTTGGACACAAACGCAAAATTCGGCGGCGGAAAATTCTTTGTTGCCGAACTCGACGAATCTGACGGCACTATCGTAAAATATCACACCAGTGTCAGCGTAATAAACAACCTCGAGGTCGACCACGTTGATTTTTACAAAAACGGTTTTGACGACCTTTTAAAAACCTTTAGAAAACACATAGACAACCGTGTCGAAGGCGGAAAAGTCATTGTAAACAAAGACTGTAACGGCATAAAAAAACTCATTGCCGCAAACCCTGACGTAAAATTCACCACCTTTGGCATAGAAAGCGGAAATCTTGACTACAGCGCAAGGAATATGAAGTTTACGGAATTCGGCTCGGAGTTTGATGTTTACCATCATTCGCAAAAGCTTGTTTCACTCAAGCTTACAATCCCGGGCAAACACAATATCTACAACGCTCTTGCCGTAACAGCAGCACTCAATGAAGAGAATGTCGACCTTGAAAAAGTCCGTCCGCATTTTGAAACTTTCTCCGGTATGGGCAGAAGATTCCAGAAGGTCGCAGAGTTCGACGGGATAAGAATCTTTGACGACTACGCACACCACCCGACAGAAATAAAAACAACCCTCGACAGCGCAAGACTGTGCAACACAGACAGGCTCGTGGCTATTTTTCAGCCTCACAGATACACAAGGCTGAAAGGTCTCTGGGAGGATTTTAAAAAGAGTTTCGGTGCTGTGGACAAACTTATTGTAGTGGATGTTTATTCCGCATCGGAAGACGCTATTGAAGGCATAAATTCAAAGGCGTTTGTCCAGAGTTTTCAAAACGAAGACGTGACCTATGTCGGCGGAAGTATGGAAAACGCCGCAAGAAAAATCCTTCCGCTTTTAAAATCCGGCGATATGGTCATTACGCTGGGCGCAGGCGATGTTACAAGAATCGGCGGAGAACTCAAAAAACTCCACGATGAGCAGACTGCAGGGGTTTAAAATGGTTTGTGAAGTGATTGAAAACTACGACTTAAAAAAACATTCCACCTTCAAAATCGGCGGATGCGCAAAACGTGCCTTTTTCCCCGAAACAGAAGAAGAAATGGTGCAGCTTTTAACGGATTTAAAAGAGCCGGTTGTGCTGGGCGGATGCTCCAATGTGCTGGTTTCGGACAACGGAATCGACGGGGATGTCATCATCACAACAAAGATGAAACACTTTGAAACCGAAAACAACAGAATCAAAGCCCGCTGCGGTGTAAAAGTCCCTATGCTCGCCAGAGAGGCAGAACAAAAAGGCCTGAGCGGGTTCGAGTTTATGATAGGTTTTCCGGGTTCCGTTGGCGGAGCTGTTTATATGAACGCCTCGGCGCACTCTCAGTCGATATCAGACACTTTTAAAAAGTGCTGTGTTTTTGACACGGACAACAAAAAACTGCTGGAGCTGAACAAAGACGAGATGCAGTTTTCTTACAGAAAATCTGTTTTGCAGACAAAAAATTATGTGCTTTTAAACGCAGAGTTTGAGCTGATACCGCAGGCAAAAGAGGAAATTTCCGCCATAATGCAGAGGAATCTGGAATTTCGAAAAGGCAAACAACCATCTTTGACAATGCCCAATGCCGGCAGTATTTTCAGGAACCCGCCTAACGATTCTGCAGGCAGGCTGCTGGAAAAAGCAGGGGTCAAAGGGCTTAAACAAGGCGGCGCACAGGTCTGGCTCGGTCACGCAAACTTTATCGTCAACCTCGAAAACGCTGCTGCATCAGATGTTTTAAAACTGATGAATAAAATGTATAATGAGGTTAAAAACAAATATACTATAGAACTTGTACCGGAGGTAAAATTTGTCGGTACAAAAACGAAAGAAGAAGAAGAGTTATGGAATACACTGTTGAATCAAAAATAGACAAAAATACAAAAATTGCAGTGCTGGTAGGCGGCCCCTCGAGCGAAGCCGAAGTTTCCAGACGTTCCGGAAAAAATGTATTCAAAGCATTGCAAAATCTGGGATACAAAAACGCTCAAATCATCGAAGTAACAAAAGACATTGCAAAAGACCTGAGAGAAAACAACATAGAACTCGTCTACAATGCAATGCACGGCCGCTACGGAGAAGACGGCTGCATACAGGGCATGTTAGAGGTTATGCAAATCCCCTACACAGGCTGCGGGGTTATGAGCAGTGCTGTTTGTATGAACAAGGAATACACAAAAAACATCCTGAAAGAAGCAGGTATTCCGCTCATAAAATCTGTTCTTGTCAAAAAAGGCGAGCCTTATGCCGAAAAAATCAAGGGGCTGAAATATCCATTTATGCTAAAACCCGTATCCGAAGGCTCCAGCATCGGCATGTACAAGGTAAATACGCCCGAAGAAATGGAAGAATGCTTTAAAAAATCAGCGCAGTGCGGACAGGATGTAATGGTAGAAGAATATGTTCAGGGCAAGAGCCTGACTGTAGGCGTGTTAGAAGACGGAGAAAAGACTTTTGCCACAGAGATTCTGGAGTTCCGCACAAAAACAGAATGGTATGATTACGAGGCAAAATACACTGCAGGCATGACAGAATTTATCCTGCCCGCAGAGTTAAATGAAGAAACAACAAAAAAAGTAAAAGAAATCGCAATACAGGCGTTTAGAGCCTGTGCGTGCAACGGTGTGAGCCGTGTAGATTTTATGGTATCACAGGACAACGAGCCTTTTGTTCTCGAGGTGAACACAAGCCCCGGAATGACAGACCTCAGCGACCTGCCTGCCCAGTCAAAAGCTATGGGTATCAGCTATGACACGCTTGTGCAAATCATTTTGAACAAAGCAGGGCTAAACAAATAGGCACAACCTGAAAGCAGAAAATCTCTGTTACATATATGGAACAATACGACAACAATGACAACATAAATATAGAACGCAGGGTTAAAATAAACCAGATGCAAAGAAACGTCAGACGAGGCAAAGAACGCCTGAGATGGCTGCGCTGCTGGCTGCGTTTGTTTATGATAGGGTTGTTGATTTTTGCGGCGTACAAGGTGTACAAGCTGCCGCAGTGGTATTTGAATAAGAACATATTTTCTTCTGCAAGCAACAACACCCTGCAAATTGTGGGCAACAACATCACGCCCACTTACCGTATAATTTCCATACTCAGGCAGCATCCCGTTCCGCAAAGGCCGATTTATCTTTTTGACACAACAAAAATTGAAAAAGAAATAGAAAAACTCCCGCCCGTAAAAGAAGTCTACATAAAAAGGCTCTGGTTCCCTGCGAGGCTCGGGATAATAATTGTTGAAAGAAGACCGGTGCTGAGCATATCTCCTGACCCTAAAGTCCCGCCGATTGCATTTTTTGCCGAAGGCGGAAAACTCATAGGCAGAGAGTATCTGCCGTTAAAAAATGTGGAAAAAACTATCCTTGTCCTGACTTACGGCACAAAAGGCGATGACTACAGAAACTGGGACGAAAAGAAAATCCGAAAAATCGAAACCATTGTGCATGCAATGGAGCAGTTTTCCGGACAGAAGGTCGAATATATTGACCTCAGAAACCCCAAAGATATTTATATAAAGCTGCCTTCTGTCAACGTAAGGCTCGGGGAGCTTGATTATATGGCGTTGTCCAGAGTGCGCAACATTTCTGCTATTTTGCCTCAGATAAAAACACTCAAAAAGAAGATAAAATATATTGACCTCAGATGGGAAGACACCCAGTATATCAAGCTCGAGGACTGATAAAAAAGCATGAAAAAAGTTCTACTCACTTTACCAAACAGCATTGCAGGCACGCTCATCCTGAAAGGTTACAAACAGGGGTTCAAATCCTGCGGCGCATTTGTAATGGAAAAAGACGCCAGAGAGCTGACCATTGATGACATAAAACGATTTAAGCCGGACATTATCTTCGGCTATGACTATGGTTTTTTATTCAATGCAAAAGACGAAGTAAAAGAGTATTTTCTGAACAATGCTGACAAATACAGATTTGTCCACTATTTTGCGGATGAGCCGGACAGCAAATATGCCTGTGTAAACCAACCGGAGCTTTTTGAACAGTACAAATCACTGTGCGAAAAATACAATCCGGAAACTTCAACTGGCGGGTTTTATTCTTTTGTGTGGGACAGGGATTTTGAAAAATCGCTGCCACGTGCAAAGTATCTGCCTCTGGCTGTGAACCACAAAGCCTATGCCCCTTCGCCGGACGACTTTGGGCAGTATTTATATGATATTTCTTTTGTGGGCAGGCCGCTCGGTGAAAAACGCCAGAAGATTCTGGCCGCTCTTGTTAGGACTTTCGGCAAAAAGCTGAACATCTTTTGTTATGAAAAACACTTTTTGCAGAGCCTTGACGATATGAAAGAACGCCAGCTGCTGGATGATTTTGAGCTGGATATTTACAAAAGTGCGTACAGAGGGTTTTTGACAACGGAAAGAGAAATTTCCCGTGTTTACAACAATTCAAAAATAAACATAAACATCACGCTTCAGGGCATTTCGGGGTTGAATTACAGGGTGTTTGAGGTGCTTGCGTCAAGAGGATTTTTGCTCACGGATGATATGGCTGATATTGAGCGCAACTTTATTGTGTCAAAGGAGCTTGAGGTTTACAAAAACATTGACGACCTTGTGGACAAGACGGAATTTTATTTGAAATACCCTGAATTTGCGCAGCGCATTGCGTTTATCGGTTATGCGGATGTTATAAAAAACCATACCTACACAGCCCGTGCGTATGAAGTATTGAAAAAATAAATCCGGTATACCGACCCGACAAAAATTTCATATAGTCAACTGACTCCGACTACTTGTAGAACCTGTGCATTTGGCAAGTCCGTTTTGTTAAACAAGTCCGGCACAGGCAACAAGTGCATGGGGTCACTTCCGATATACTTATGCTTTTGCGTCCTCGCTACCTCTCGCAAATATGCCACTGGCATATTTACTCGGCAGAGTGTGTACACTTCTACAAGCGAAGCCGCCTCAGACATCATATAGACGACTGACGCCCGCCACATCTACAAACAAGGCAGCCTCAAACAGTCTACATAGTATAATGTATAGTAAATTGTGCAAAAAACAGGTATAATAAACGGTGTCACAATCAGGAGTTTGTTGTGGAAACAAAGTATAAAAAGAGAATTCTTTTTTTAGGGATGCCGGATATGGCTCTGGTGTGTTTGTCCGCACTGGTAGCCGAAGGGTTCAATATTGTGGGTGTTGTTCCGCCGCACAGCAGCGAGGGAACATACGGTTTGATGTGCAATTTTGTGAACAGCCTCAGGCTCCCTTTGATTACGTATGAGAAAAGACTCGACGAAATCGACTTTTTGCATAAAATAAGACAGCTCGAAGCTGATATTGCCATCGTCTGTTCTTACAACAAAAAATTTCCGCCGGAACTCTTGAAAAGCGTAAAAGGCGGGTTTGTAAACTGTCATCCGTCGCTTTTGCCAAACTACAGAGGTGCAAACCCCTACAGCAATGTTTTGATTAACAATGAGCAAGAAACTGGTGTCACTCTTCATTTTATGGATGAAAACTTTGACACGGGAAACATTATCATACAGAAAAAAATCCATATTGATAAAAAGGAAACAATGGGTACTCTGTTCAACAGGCAGAACTATCTGTGCGCACAAATGCTGACAGGATTTCTTAAAGGTTATGAACTGAACAGCGACATAGAGTCTATTCCGCAGCCAAAAGGAGAATTCAAAAAAGCACCGTCCATTGACTCCAGAAATTTCAAAAATTTTATTGACTGGAGCAAAGATGCAGCGTACATAGAGCGTTTTGTCAGGGCATTGAACCCTTTTGTCAGTGCTATGACAAATTTTAGAGGCGTGTTTTTAAAAATCTACACGGCAGACTACTCCGACAAAAAGACAAAATACGCTCCCGGAACTATTTGTTCCGTAAAAGATACGCTGGGGGTTGCAACAGGTCAGGGAATTTTGTATATTAAATCTTTGCAGTTCGGCTCATACATGATAGCCGATGCAAAGGAATTTATAGAAAAATTTAAACCGCAAATCGGGGAAACACTCGGAAAATGAACGAACTAAAATTTGTAACAGCCGGTCAGCCTATTTGTAACGGTTCTGCCGGGTACGAAAACGCCTTTAATATACTCGAAAAACTAAAACTCGACGGGCTGGAGCTGGAGTTTGTCCACGGGGTAAGGATGACGGCTCAAAACAGAGAGCTGGTCAAAAAATGTGCTGCAGAAAAAAACATGGTGCTGACAGCGCACGGGCCTTATTATATAAATTTGAACTCCAAAGAAGAAGAAAAAATAGAAGCAAGCATAACAAGGGTGCTGGACACAGCCCGCATAGGCAGTGAACTCGGGGCATATTCAATCACGTTCCATGCTGCATTTTATATGGGCATGCCACAAGACGCAGTCTACAAAAAAGTGGAAGAATCAATGGCCAGAGTGTGCGCAACCCTCGCAGAAGAAGGCAACACAATCTGGGTGCGCCCCGAAACAACCGGCAAAGGCACACAATGGGGAAATCTCGAAGAAATCGTCAAGCTATCAAAGACTTTTGAGCAGGTTTTGCCGTGTGTGGATTTTTCGCATCTTCATGCCCGCACAAACGGAAAATATAACACCTATGACGAATTTTGCGCTATTTTTGACCACATTGCAAAAGAACTCGGCAGCAATGCAATAGAAAATTTCCATGCGCACATAGCAGGCATAGAATACGGCGAAAAAGGCGAGAAAAAGCACCTTATGCTAAAAGAAAGCGACATGAACTACAAAGATTTGATGAAAGCATTTAAAGAATTCGGCGTAAAAGGTGTTGTGGTTTGCGAAAGCCCGATTATGGAAGAAGATGCCGTTCTGCTGAAGGAATATTACCAGAGCCTCTAGCCGGTATCATATAATTAAATTGTCTGAGCCAGCCACTGCCGTTTACACAAGCGTTGTTTGCTGGTTTTTTTCATATAGTCAACTGACTCCGCCTACTTGTAGAACCTGTGCATTTGGCAAGTACATTTTACTCAACAAGTCCGGCACAGGCAACAAGTGCATGTGGTCACTTCCACAAAATGCCAGTATTGGCGTCACTTGCACTCCGTGTACACTTCTGCAAGCGAAGCCGCCTCAGATACATTTAGCGCAGGAGCTGGGATTTGTTTTGCGTTTTTTGCGCCCAATTCTGTCAGTCTTTCGCACTGTCTTATCACGTTATCTCTGCCCGTGAGCTTTGTCATGGCTTTTGAGAGGTTTGTTTGCACGCCGTTAAGGTCTTTTACCATATCCGCAAACTTGTCTATCATTTTTCCTGCCAGAGTGGCTATCTCCTGTGCGTTTTTGTTCTGTCTGTTCACCATATTAAAGCTGTTGATGATTTTTAACGCAGCAAGCAGCGTAGACGGGGATACAGGCATGATTCTGTTTTTCCATGCGAGTTCCCACAGTTCTGCATTGTCGGCAAAAAGCATGACATAACAGCTCTCTATCGGGATGAACATAAGCACATACTCAGGTGAGGTAAAGTCCTCGATTTCAAAGTATTCACGTTTTGAAAGCCCGGAAATATGAGTTTTTACGGAATCTTTAAACTGTTTCATGGCTGTTTGGGCTTCTTCTTCACTTTGAGCATTTATATATGCGTCATAAGCAGCAAGCGAGGTTTTTGCATCGATAAAAATAGCCTTGTTGTCAGGCAAAAATATTGTTGCATCCGGTTTTTTTGAGCCGTAGGCTGTCTGGGTTTCGTATTCTTCGCCTTTTCTCAATCCTGATAATTCCAGCACTTTTTCAAGGATAAGTTCGCCCCATCTGCCCTGTTTCATATTATCGCCTTTGAGTGCAGAGGCAAGGGTGTTTGTATCATTGGAAATTTTTGCACCTGTTTCGATTACTTCTTTTATGTGCATATCGAGTTTTGCGCTCTGCTCAATGTTGTAGGTGGATTGTTTTTTGAGTTCTTCAAACTTTTCTTTAAACGGTTCCAAAATCTCTGCGATACGCTCTTTTGATGTATTTGAAAAGTCCTGTGTTGTTTCTTTAAATATTTTATTAGACAGGTTTTCAAACTGCAGCTGCATTTTTTCGTAGATATCTTTGTAACTGTCCGCAACCGATTGCGCCTGCTTTTGCGATAGATTTTTCATAACAAAAAAAGTTACACCGGCACCCAGCGCAGCACCGATTAAAAATATAAAAAGACCTATAATCATTTCCATAGCTATTCCCCTGTGCTTCTCCCTCTGTGTATAAAATCATAGCACAATCTGACAAAGTATCAAAACCGCACGGCAGAGTGCTGTTCAATATATTTTTTCACCCCGTTTGTGATAATCAAATCAGGCTCCGTATAGACAAACTCCTGCAGCTTTGCAAGAGCAGCATCGGTTTTGCCCTGTTCCATCAGTATCATCCCCACCATAACCTGCGAAAGCGGATTTTTTGCGCTGTCTTTTTCGTAATACCTGAGTTTTTGTGGCAGAATCTTCATCCTTTTGTAAACAACGGCAAGGTCCTGATAATATGTAAAATTCATGGGGAAGAGCTTTAACGCTCTTTGCAGAGTGTCTTGCGCCAGAGCAGGATAGCCTATTTTCATATAGCAGTTTGCAAGGTTTGAATAATAAATTGCACTGGCCTGTGTGGTGGGGTCTAACAGCACCGCCATCTGGAATTCCTTGATAGCAGCGGCATAGTAGCGGTCTTGCATGTAAATTACACCACGGTTGTTGTGGTCAACTGCGTTTTTTTGCGCATCAATGTTGTAGACCTCCATTTTTGCCTGTGCGGCAAGAGGGAGCGCCAAAAATATTAAAAGCAAAACAATTTTTTTACAGTACAATTTCCTGACCTTCTTTTGGTACAAAACAACTCTTACAGTTTTCAGTATAATGATTTTCTATCTCAAGTAAAAATTCATCGCTGTAATTCGGGTCAAAGTGGAAAAATGCCAGTGATTTTGCCTTTGCCTGAGAGAAGGTTTCCAGAGCCATATCAAAGGTCGAATGCCCGTAGCCCTGTTTTGAGAAACAGGCGTTGAGGTATTCTTCGCTGGTGTATTGCGAGTCGTGTATCAAAAGGTCTGTATCACGTGCAAAGAGTACGAGTTTTTTGTTCGCTCCGACAAAGCCCTCTGTGTCTGTAGCGTATACGAGCGATTTATCACGGTAGGCGATTTTATAAATCATTACACCGTCTTTTGGATGGGAGTTTGATTTCAGGCAGCTTATAATAACTTCTTCGCCCTGAGGAATGCAGTCCTTGTCGTTTTCGATTTTTATCATTTCAGGCTCGTCGTCGTCATCGTTCAAGACAAGTGCGTAGCTGTCGTTTATGTCATAAAAGCTGAGTTTTGCGTTCAGGTCATTTAGCCCCAAAGGAAAAGACTTGTCAAAAACAAGAGTGGAAATAACCTCGTCCAGCCCCTGTTCGTAGTTGGAAAAGCCTACTATATTGATTTTTGCATTGTTCATGTGGACGGGCTTGAAAAACGGAAGCCCCTGAATATGGTCGTTGTGAACGTGGCTCAAAAGAATAGTAGCTTTAACAGGCTCTTTATGAAACTGTGCAACATAGTCTTTCATCAGCTCGTTGCCGCATTTGATGATGCCTGTCCCTGCGTCAAGAATAATCAAATGGCCGTTGACATTGACCTCGACACAGGCAGTGTTTCCGCCGTATTCCAAAAAATTGAAATCCGGTGTCGGGTGGCTGCCTCGCACACCTCTGAATTTTACAAAAAATTTGCCTTTTGATTCACGCATTATGCCATAAACTCCTGTATTTCATATAGTCAACTGACTCCGACTATATAAGTGCTTGGGGGTCACTTCACAAGCTGCAAGCGAAGCCGCCTCAGACATCTTTTATTATACCCTATTTTTCAATTACCACAATCGTGCTTTGGTCTGATTCTTCTCCTTTTAGCGTATTAGAAGAGAAGGTCAGGATTTTTGCCTTTTTTTGCAGGTCTTTTAGTCTTGTTTCTTTAAAATCGATTTTGAACTCAACTCTGTCTTTGTAATTTTTTACCGTAACTATGCGAAAAGCATTGGGATAGCTGGCCAGAGAAGGTGTGCTGACATGGAGCAGTTTGCCCTCTTTTGTGATTTTGGCAGCGTGATAGTGTCCGGAAAAAATCGCTGCAGGCATGTCATATTTTGACAGCACGGAGCGGAACTCCTGCGCATTTATTATCCTGTGATGAAAGCTCGGGAAAGGTTCCTGCAAAGGGAAATGCAAAAATATCAGCGGAATCTGTCCGTTATCTCTGGCTTTTTCAAGCTGTTTGTCGAGCCATTGCAGCTGTTCTTTTGGGATTTCACCGTTTGCGGTAATTCTTGTATCTATTGAACCGTCCAGCACTATTGCAACAAAGCCCTTTTTCGGCACAAATGAGTAATAGAAGGTATCGGATTTTATGGATTTGTTTTTCTTCTTCAAGAACTCAAAGTATTTGTCCTTTTTAAAGTCACTCCCGACAGCCGCATCATGGTTTCCGAAAGCGAAATACCACGGAGCTTTCAGCTTGTTCATCTGAGAGCAGGCATCGTTTAGGAGTTCTTTTTTGGGCTTGTCTATCAAATCGCCGGTAACTATTACAAAATCAATATCCGGTTCTTCGTTTATCTGGTCAATTTCGTCTTTAAAAAGCTCTTTTGTGTGCGAAAGCAGTTTGTAGCTGGTGTCTACCTTTTTGTCCGAAAGATGAACATCTGAAATGTGCGCAAACTTGAGTGTCTGGGCATAAGACAAGGTGCCTGCGCCAAAGTAAATTCCAACAGCCAGCAGTGCTAAAATTATTAGTTTTATGAAATTATGTTTCATCTTTACTCCTCTTGTTGATTTTGCCAATGACTATACAAATTTGTCTGAGGCGGCTTCTCTTGTAGCTTGTGAAGTGACCCCTTGCACTTGTTGCCTGTGCCGGACTTGTTGAACAAAACGGACTTACCAATTGCACAGGTTCTACAAGTAATCGGAGTCAGTTGACTATATGAAATTGTCTGTTTCTTCAACTATTGTATCAATAAAATCCATATCAAAATCCGACTTGTCGTTGGTGAGCTGCACCAGATATTCTATGTTTCCCGCAGGGCCTTTTATGGGCGAAAATGTAAGCTTTTTCGGGTACAGCCCGAGTGTCTGTGCGTATTCTATAACCTCTGTGATAACTTTTTTGTGGGTGCTTTTTTCTCTGACAACGCCGTTTTTGCCCACAAGCTCTTTGCCCGCCTCAAATTGCGGTTTTATCAAAGAAACAATCTCCTGTTTTTGGGGATTCATCAGTTTTTTGATATTCTCCAGCACTTTTGTAATGGAAATAAAAGACAAATCCATTGCGCAAAAATCAGGCAGGATATCATTTTCGGCATAAATCTCCGAGTCAGCGCAGTTTTTTATATTGGTGCGCTCAACGACCTTTACTCTGCTGTCGCTTCTGAGTTTCCAGGCGATTTGGCCGTAGCCCACATCCACTGCATAAACGTATTTTGCGCCGTTTTGGAGCATGCAGTCCGTAAACCCGCCTGTAGAAGCACCTGCATCCAGACAGATTCTGCCGTTGAGGTCAAGGTCAAATGCGTGTACAGCTTTGTCCAATTTCAGCCCGCCTCTTGACACAAACGGAAGCGATTTTATTTCTATCCTTGTGTTTTCCTTCAGCTCCAGCTGGTAGCCGGCTTTTGTAATCACCTCGTCGTTGATTTTTACATCGCCTGCCATGATTGCACCCTGAGCTTTGCTTTTTGTTTCAAAAAAGCCTTTGTCCACAAGTATTTTATCCAGTCTTTCTTTGTTTTTTGCCAAGGAATTTCTCCGTTATTTTATATAGTCAATTGACTCCGGCCGCTTCTGCACAAGCTGCAAGCGAAGCCGCATCAGACAATTTCCTATAGCATTATGACATAATGTACTTTTTGAATAAAGCGGATTTTTTCGGGAAAAACAGCGGGAGATATTCTTCTATCATGCCGTTTACTCTTTCGTTTAATTCAATATTTTTCTCTTTTGTACTGTTATAGTGTCTTACAACAGCAGAGCCGTATCCTGTAGGTCTTAGCCTTTCATAGGTGAATTTTTCCGGATTTCTTTTGTTGATGTTTATTTTTTCCGTAAAGTAACCCTTTTTGACCTCTAAGAGATAGGAGGATTCGTAATCTTTGTTGAGCGGGCGCAGGGTGATTTCTGCTTTTTTATCGTGTGAGCGTGCGTACAAAACTGAGTCCAGAGCGGGGATTCCTCTTTTTTTTCTGACCTGTTTTGCTTTTTCTTCAATAATATCTTCTACGAGTTTTATATATGTTTTTGCTTTTTTGGAAAAAACAGAAACAATCGGGTCATATTCTCTGCCTTTAAAGGCCGGTGTTTTAGGGTGTTGCATAGATGTAACGGTGTGGTTTGCGCCTGCTGCGGCAATTGATTGGGGAAGTACTTTTACCATTTTTAATATCCTTTTCTTATTTCTTATAGTCAATTGATTTTGACTACGCCTCAGACAACATTATTTGGGGATGTATTTTTACCAAAACCCGAAAAGAAATTTTTTTGCGCCCTAACAATAAAATTAAATGGAAAGTATTTTTGTGAAAAATCCTATACGGAGCTTTGTAGAACAACTTATTGAAACAACTGCAAGGCGAGTGTGTCTGAGGGCTGGGGAATTATAACTAACACTATAGTTTTTGTTAGAACAGCAATTTTGACAGCCCGAGTTGCGAGCCTTTAGTTGAGATTAGTTGTTTTAAAAGCGCAGTATCGAGATTTTGAACAAATATATTTTCCATTTAATTTTACATACAGTTTATTTACATACTTTAAATGTACATAATTATTTTTATAGTAAAATATTATAGTGACAGGCTCGGTCGTGATATCCGATAAAATTTTCGGGCAATATTTTGCGGCAGAGTTGAAGGATAAAAGGGATAAATAAAGGTAAATATTATGTCAGAAACAGTTGATAATACAAAAACAACAAAACCGCTCACAGGCGCACAAATCAGAGAAGCATTTTTAAAATTCTTTGCTGAAAAACACCAGTCTACAATAGTAAAAAGCTCGTCGCTCGTGCCGGACAACCCGACAGTACTGTTGACAACAGCCGGTATGCTGCAGTTTGTGCCGTATTTTCTCGGGTATGAAGAATGCCCCTACGACCCGAAAAGAATCACAACCTGCCAAAAATGCGCACGTGCAGGCGGAAAAGACTCTGACATCGAAAACGTGGGCAGAACCCCAAGACACCATACATTTTTTGAAATGCTCGGAAACTTTTCTTTCGGCGATTATTACAAAGAAGAAGTTATCCCCTGGGCATGGGATTTTGTCACAAATTACCTTCACCTTGACCCCAACAGGCTCTATATCACTATCTACAAAGATGATGACGAGGCCTTTGATATCTGGCATAACAAGGTCGGTATCCCTGCAGAAAAAATCTTTAGAAAAGGCAAAAAAGACAACTTCTGGGGTCCTGTGTCAGATGTAGGCTCCTGCGGCCCCTGCTCTGAAATCCACTACGACCTCGGCGAAGAGCTGAAATGTTCTGACAACTGTTCTGTTGCCACCTGCGAGTGCGACAGATGGGTCGAAATCTGGAACCTTGTATTTACGGAACTTTTTAAAGACAAAGAAGGCAACTATACCCCGCTTGAAAAGAAAAATGTTGATACAGGCATGGGTCTGGAAAGAATCGCAATGGTCGTTCAGGGCAAGACTTCTACCTTTGAAACAGACCTGTTGACCCCGATTTTGAACAAAGTCTGCGAAATGACGGGCAAAGAGTACAAAAAAGATAACAAAACAGATATCTCTTTAAGAATCATCACAGACCACGCAAGATGCGTAACATTTATGATTTCCGACGGAATCGTCCCCGGCAACGAAGGCAGAAACTATGTTCTTCGTATGATTATGCGCCGTGCATTAAGACACGGAAAAATGCTCGGGCTTGAGCTTCCGTTTTTGTACAACATTGTTGATACCGTTGTGGACAACTACAAAGAGGCTTATCCTGAGCTTGAAGAAAACCGTCAAAAAATCAAAGACGTAATCAAAAAAGAAGAAGAAAAATTCAAACAAACTTTGGACAGAGGCCAAAAACTCCTCGATGACCTGCTCAACGCTGCAGCAGGCACTGACGGACAGCAGGCTTTTAAAGAAATAAGCGGCGAAAATGCCTTCAAACTCTACGATACTTACGGATTCCCTCTGGAATTGACTGTTGAAATCGCACAGGAAAAAGGTATCTCTGTTGACGAAGAAGGATTCAAATCCTGCATGCAGGCACAAAAAGAACGTGCTAAAGCCGCTGCACAAAAGATTATCTTAACAGATGACCTTATCTATATCGATATAGAAAAAGAATTCGGCGAAACAAACTTTGTCGGATACGAAAAACCCTGCGTCGAAGCAAAAGTCGTTGCACTGGTGCAGGATGCAAAGAAAATCGAAACTGCAGAAGAAGGCGAAATCGTTGATATAGTCCTTGATACAACACCGTTCTACGCAGAATGCGGCGGTCAGGTCGGCGATTCCGGCGTAATAGAAGGCAAAAACTTTAAAGCAAGAGTCTTAAATACCTTTAAAGTAGACAACCTCTACGCCCACAGAGCCGAAATCACAGAAGGCAGCGTAAAACCACAGGACGAAGTCTGCGCAGCTATTGATGAATACAGAAGAAAACAAATAACCGCTCACCACACAACAGCGCACCTTTTGCAGTCAGCTTTGAGAAAAGTTCTCGGTGACGGCGTAAAACAGGCAGGTTCTCAGGTAGAACCCGACAAGACACGTTTTGACTTTTCTTTTGACAGAGCAATGACTCCTGCCGAAATCGAACAGGTCGAAATCCTTATGAATGAATGGATTTCTCAAGGTTTAACACAGCATACAGACATTATGGATGCGGAAGAAGCAAAAAAATGCGGCGCAATGGCATTGTTCGGCGAAAAATACGGCGACAAAGTGCGTGTAGTCGGAATAAAAGACAACGCAGGCAATTTTGTTTCCAGAGAACTCTGCGGCGGCACCCACGTCAACAACACAGCAGAAATCAGACTTGCAAAAGTTGTGCAGGAATCTGCCATCTCAGCAGGCTCCAGACGTATAGAGGTGGTTGTTGCTGATGCTGCGTTCAAATTCTTGAACGAAAGAGCCAAAGAAGCCGAAAAACTCGCTCACCTGTTCAAATCTCAGGTTAATGAAATAGGCGAAAGAGTAGACAAGCTTATAGAAACAAACAAAACTCTGACCAAACGCACAGTAGAACTGCAAAAAGAAATTGCCGCAGCAAAATTCTCTACCTTCCTGAACAAGACTCAGGACATTCAGGGCGGAAAACTCTTTATCTCCAAGATAGAAGACTTTGAACCGCCTATGGTAAAAGAGTTTGTGGAAAAATTGTCCGACAAACTGGGCAGCAGCATTATTGTCGTAGGTTCTGTTAAAAAGGACGGCGGCGTGTTCATCATGGTCAAAGTTTCCGACAACTTTGTACAAAAAGGTGTTAACGCAGGCAAAATCGTAGGCGAAATCGCTGCTGCAACAGAAGGCAAAGGCGGCGGCAGACCGAATTTTGCTCAAGGCGCAGGCTCCAATGCCGCTAACCTCGACAAAGTCCTTGCTACTGTAGAAAAAGAACTCCAGATGATTTAGCAAGAAAAGGTCGCCTTAGTATCAGATTGAAAAACTAAGCTCCATTGCAATAAAGAAGCTATACCAAAAGACGGATTGAATTCTATTGAAAATTCTAATAAAATAATTACTATGGAAAAAAATCTTTCTGAAAAAATTTCTACACTTCAAAAGAATTTTTACGACCTTAACAGCTTGTTCGAATTGAGCATTATCGCTACACAGGCGGATTCCATAGAGGATTTGATAGACAAGGTTACGACTTTTGTCACAGAGGCTATGGGGCTAAAGAACGTAAGATTTTTTATCAATCATGACAGAGTGTACTACATGGTTGCCTCGCACAACAGCGAGGACAACGAGTTTTTTCAGTTTGAAAACGACGAAGAAGGCTTCTGGGAAGTTTTAAACAAAAACGAGTTTATCCGTGTGGCAGACCGCAACGGAAACCCGATTTACCGCTCTTTCTGGGAAAAATATGACCTTCAGAATCTGGACAGTTATTATTTCAAACTCTTTCAAAAAGATTCTATCCCGTATTTTATCTGCTCTGTGGGCAAAAAGCTCGATGATACCGAATTTACGTCAGAAGATTTGCACTATCTGAACAAAGTCTTTAACTACATCGGGCCGATACTGATAAAATATATCAAAAGACGTGACCAGGAAAACGACCTGAAAAAACTGCAAAAATCACTGCACAACATTTCTATTTTGTACAATATTTCTCAGGCAGTGAACTTTATTGACGACTTAAAACGTCTTTTGAGAGTAATTTTAAACAAAGCACTGGAAACAATCGACGCAGAAAAAGGCTCTTTGATGCTTTACAATTTTGCGGAAAACGTGCTGCAAACAAAAGTCGTGTACGGTCTTGCCGACAAAAACCTCGAAACCGAAATAAACAACGGGCTTATCGAGTGTTCTAAAATCAAAGTCGGCGAGGGCATTGCCGGTACTGTTTTTGTTGAAAAAAAATCTATTATCTCAAACCTCGGCCAAAATGACCCGAGATTTTTGGACAACGGTCAGGAACTGAACGTAAACTCGCTTTTGTGTGTTCCATTGATTGCAAAAGGCGAGCCTATAGGCGTAATCAATATAACTAACAAACTCAACGGAAAACTGTTTAACAAACAGGATCTGGAGTTTATAGAAGCGCTGGCAAATCAGGCCGCAATCGCCATAGACAACGCAAAACTCTACGAACTTGCGACAAAAGACGGTTTGACAAAACTCTATATTTACAGACATTTCTATACACTGCTCGAAAACGAAATCAAACGTTCGTCCAGATACAATCACGAAATGACCCTGCTGATGATGGATATAGACAACTTTAAAAGCGTCAACGATACATACGGCCACCCTGTGGGCGACCAGGTGCTAAGAGAAATTGCAAGCTGTATCCAGCAGACCGTGAGAAAAATAGATATTGCTTCCCGTTACGGCGGCGAAGAGTTTACGGTAATTTTGCCCGAAACTAACATCAATGACTCAAAAATCATTGCAGAACGTATAAGAAAAAATATCAGCAAAATCAAAATTGCCGTCAAAGACGGAGTGTACATCTGCCCGACAGTGAGTATCGGGATGAGCGAGTATCCGTCTTGCGCTCTGGATGAGCAGACCTTGATTGAGCTTGCGGACGTTGCTCTGTACAATGCTAAAAACAACGGCAAAAACTGTATCTGTGAATACAACCCGAATACAGGCTGTACTCTCATCCCCAGACCGGAAGAAGAGTAATCTTTCGCAGTTTGTCTGCGGTTTTTTGTATAAAAAAAACACAAGTGCAAAAAATATAGTAAAAATATATGATTTGCCTAAATTTTGAAAATAATATAATATATTTATATAAATTTAAAGTGAGGATTTTTCATGAAAAAATATGCAGTTTTGTTAGGATTGTTGGCACTGGTTCCTGCCTGTGCAAATGCAGAAATTTCTGTTAAAGATACAGTTTCACCTGAATTTATCCACAATCAGGGCTATTCAAGCGAAGTATCAAGAATCATAGATGTAAAAACAAAAGACCCTGTTACACCGATACCTGCAGAAAAAGATTCTGTATGGAAAAAATTCGGCTGGGAAGTTTTGCAAACAGTTGACCCGTCTTGGACAAGAGACGGCCGTTTTGTTGACCACAACACACGCTTTGACAGACCGACACTCGACGATCTATAATCTGTAAACAACAACAAAGAATTAAAAAAAATACCGGTTCACGATTTTAAAACGGAGCCGGTATTTTTTATATCTGTGATGTCACTTATACAAACAAAAAACATGCAAATTAAAAAAATATCCTCCATATGGAGTAGAGCGAAAAACGGCGTTTTTGACCAATTGTTAAGAAATGTTAAGTGTTTTTTGTACCCCTCAAAACATGTCAAAAACCATGGCATGCATGAGTTTCGGCGTTGGGAGAAAAAACAAAATTTTGACAAAAACACAATAATTTGTGCTGGGTGTTGACATGCTTTATAATTAAAGAATATTAGCGTTGCTGATATGTATTTTCTTGGGAAGAGGGTTACGGTTCAAATGAGTACAGTTGAAGATAACTTGTCTGACTTGAGAAAAGAGATTGTACCTTATAAACCTACAATAATTGCTGTCACAAAATACTTTGGTGCGGACAAACTCATCGAGGCCTACAATGACGGGCTTAGAGATTTTGGGGAAAACAGAGTGCAGGATGCGCTGGAAAAATTCGGCTCTTTGCCTGAAGAAATAAAGGCAAACTCCCGTTTTCATCTGATAGGGCATCTTCAGTCGAACAAAGTCAAAAAGGCCGTGGGGAACTTTGATTATATCCATTCAATAGATTCTCTAAAACTGGCAAAATCAGTGAGCGAACACGCTATTGAAAAAGGTATTGTGCAAAAGATACTGCTTCAGGTCAACAATGCAAACGAAGAGGCAAAGTCAGGTTTTTGCGTTGAAGACTTAAAAAGGGATTTTAAAGAGATTGTTTCTTTAAAAGGTATCGAGGTAGCGGGGCTTATGAACATAGCTCCTATCGCACCGGAGCAAGAACTCAGACGGCTTTTTAAAGGGATGAGGGAGCTAAAGCTCGAGCTTGAAGAGGCTTTTTCCTATCCGCTTAAAGAGTTGTCCATGGGGATGAGCGGCGATTATAAGATAGCTTTAGAGTACGGCGCAACTATGATAAGAATCGGAAGAAAATTATTTACGTAATATCGGGAGGAGAAAAAATTGGCAGGCGTTTCAGACAAAATTAAATCAATAGTTGGTTTTTTAACATCAGGATTTGAAAACAGAGATGATATATTTGAAGATATGGCATCAGAAATGGATGAGTATCCGGTTTCTGACAATCTCGCATTGGAGCCTATGTATTCTTCAAAACCACAACAAACACCTTCATCTAATGTTGTAAGCCATCCTGGTTTTAAAGGTTATGAGGTTGTTGTTTCAGAACCACGTTCTTACGAAGAATCTGTTTCTATCGTAAAACAGCTGAAAGACAGAAAAACAGTTATTTTGAATTTGCATTTGCTCGACAAAGAGCAGGCTTTGAGAATTGTTGATTTTCTTTGCGGTGCTACTCACGCATTGAACGGCAATCAGCAAAAAATCGGCGACAGTGTATTTATTTTCACTCCCAGCAATGTTGCCTTGAGTTCTGAATCTCAAAAGAGCAAATTCATCAGAGATGCTTTGTGGAACCAACCGCAGTAGCGAAATCTGTCTGGCACGCCGTGGGCGCAGCCCCCAGTGCCAATGTGAGTGGAAACGTTCAGTTTTCACGAACGACAGATTTCAAGACAGCGAAATCTGACTGGGCTGACCGAGCGAAGTGAGGGAACGCCCTTTGTGAGCCAAAACCACGCTTTTGGCGAACGACAGATTTCAAGAGAGCGAAATCTGACAAAAAAATACATTCATAATCAACAAACAAGAATAGTTGGGGATATTGCCGCGTATCAGTTAAATGTATCGCGGCTTTCTTTTTATGTTGCAGGGGGTACTGGGCGGCACGCCCCTGTTGTGAGTTTATTTGAAACAGCAAAACAAGGCGGATATACAAATTCGACAAAAAATTTATACAGATAATTGTTAAAAGTCGACCTGCTGCTTTGTTCAAACAGAAAGTAGCATATACCTGTCTCGGCAACTCGGCACGTCAAAATTGCTTTAATAAAAATATTTATAGTCTTGAGTTATTATTTCCCCGTGCCTCGGACAGTACCTCGTTTGATGTTGTATATGCAACTTTCTGTAATTCACTACGCAAAGGTCTTTTTTTAACAATTATCTGTATCAAATATTACAAGCAGCGAAGCTGCAATTTTACAAAAAATATCCTATAGTCACCTGACTAATATCAGGCGTTTTCTGACTTAATCATGTTCAAAAGCTCGTCCATAAGGTCAGCCTCAGGCACACGCTTTATGATTTCACCTTTTTTAAAAATATAACCCTCTTTAATTGCGCCTGCCACGCCGTAATCAGCGTGTTTTGCCTCGCCCGGGCCGTTTACGGGACACCCCATAACTGCCACTGTCAAAGGTTTGTCAATGTCTTTGAGAGCTTCCTCCACCCTTTTTGCCAGCCCGATAAGGTCTATCTGGCATCTGCCGCATGTCGGGCAGGAAACAAAATTTATACCCTTTTGTCTGAGTTCCAGCGATTTTAAAATCCCGAAACCGGCATGTACCTCTTCCACAGGGTTTTCAGTGAGCGATACCCTGATAGTGTCGCCAATACCTTCTGAAAGAAGCGTTCCCAATCCCACAGAAGACTTTATCAGCCCGCCTTTCAGCGTGCCTGCCTCAGTAACACCCAGATGCAGAGGATAATCCACCATTTTTGCTATCATACGGTAGGCCTCTATTGTTGTCGGCACGCTGCTTGATTTCAGCGAGATTTTTATCCTGTCAAAATCGTTGTCCTCAAGGATTTTCACATGGTGCATTGCACTTTTTACCATTTTTTCGTGCAGAGGAATGTCCTGTGCTGCCAGCTCTTTTTCCAGCGAGCCGGCGTTTATGCCGATTCTAATCGGAACATTGTTTGTCTTTGCCAGAGCAACAACTTTTTTTACATTTTCATCTTTGCCAATGTTACCGGGGTTCAGCCTCAGAGCGTCGATTCCGTTTTCAATACACTGGATAGCCAGCCTGTAGTCAAAATGAATATCCGCAATCACCGGGATTTTTGCGTGTTTTTTAATCTCTTTTATTGCAGAGGCCGCATCTTTGTTCAGCACGGCCAGCCTTACGATTTCGCAGCCTGCGTCTTCCAGTTCCTGTATTTGTGCAAGTGTTGCTTTGACATCACGTGTGTCCGTGTTGCACATGGATTGGACACTCACCGGTGCATCGCCGCCGATTTTTACGTTGCCTATTTGTATTTGTTTTGAGATTCTTCTTTTAATCATAGTTTTCTCCTACCTCGTATAAACCCTTGGCAAACGCACACGCAGTGCGCAGGTGAGTTCGTAATGGATTGTGTTCAGAATTTTTGCCCACTCGTCAATGCCGATAAAAGCACCGTTGTCCTCGCCCAGAAGCGTGATTATATCGCCTTCTTTGGCATCACAGTCGGTTATGTCAAACATCATCTGGTCCATGGTGATGTTGCCGATTTGTTTTACCTTTTTGCCGTTAACAAGTCCGTAAATCTTGTTCGACAGTCCTCTAAATACGCCGTCAGCATAGCCGATAGGGATTGTCGCTATTTTGACGGGTCTTTGTGTTTCAAAAGTGTGGCTGTAGCTGACGCCTTCGCCGGAGCCTGCCGTGTGGATGTTTGTAATCCTGCCTCTTAAAGACATTGCGGGTTTTATGTCAGGAGGGACAGTCCCTTCCGTCAAATCCGGCTGAAGCCCGTAGATGCCTATGCCCACACGAGCCATGTTGAATTTAAAATTGTCATAACACACAACGGCAGCAGTGTTGCAGCAATGTATCAAAAGCCCTGTTGTATCAACATTATCGACCACGGAGCGGAATTTTTTGTACTGGTCGAGTGCGTAGGATTCCGTTTCTGCAGTGGCAAAGTGGGTAAAAATACCCTCAAGCTCTACAAAGTCACATGCCTGCAGTTTTTTGATAAAATCAACCGCATTATCCGGTCTTACACCGATACGATTCATGCCGGTATCTATTTTCACATGGACTTTTGGTTTTATTTTAAGTTTTTCAAAAGTCTGGCGGCAGGCTTCTATGTGTTCGTCCGAGAATACGGAAATAGAAATATTGTTTTGCGCAGCACGGTCAAAAGACCAGACAGGCACAGCTCCCAGCACAAGAATGGGTGCGTTGATATCGTTTTCTCTAAGCTGCAGCCCCTCATCAATGGACGAAACGCCGAGAAAATCCACACCGCTGGCCAGAAGCACAGGCGCAATCATCACCGCACCATGCCCGTATGCATCGGCTTTTACTACAGCAAAGAGCTTTGAGTCTTTGTTGTGTGATTTTAAAATCTTTTTAAATTCCAGAATATTGTGTTCTATATTGTCCAGATTTACCTCTACCCATGCATCTCTGTGCGTGTTGAGAAAAGAGCTTCTGTTTAGTTTCACGATTCTATCCTTTTTTCATTTATCTGTCACGGCCTGTAGTGCCACAGACAATATACTACAGCGAAAGGTCAAGTTTTGGAATCTTTATTCTAAATATTTTTTCAATATCCACACTGTTGACAAAAACATTGATGAGTGCGCCCGGTTTTACATTGTCAAAATCCGCAATATCAGGAATAATGCCCAGTATGTTGACATCCGTGTACTCTTCAATGAGCCGGGGAGCGGTTTTTATGGCAATGTCGTCCGTGTCCTGAGGGTATCTGTTGATTACAACGCCCGCAATGTCCAGCCCCGCTATTTTTGCCTGATTTATGGTAAGGAGTGTGTGGTTTATCGTGCCGAGGTTCGGTCTTGCGACTATCAGCAGAGGCAAGTCCAGCATCTTTGCTGCATCTATCATCAAGGCATCTTTTGTAACCGGCACAAGCAGCCCGCCTGCCCCTTCTACCAGCACCACGTCGCAGGTCTGTTTCAACGACTGATACTCTCTTGCAACAGCAGAAAGATTTATGTTTACGTTCTCCAGCTCCGCTGCTATATAAGGAGCTGTCGGGGCTTTCAAAAGGTATGTGCAGAGCGTTTCTATATAAAAATCCAGCTTTTTTACATAGGACAAATCAGGTGATATCAAAAAACCGTTCTTTTCTTCAGCACCGCTTTGAAAAGGTTTGTACACTCCGGACTTGTACCCGAGCGACTGCATAACCGCAGCAAGCCCTGCTGTCACAACGGTTTTGCCTACATCTGTATCTGTTCCTGTAACAAAAAGCTGCATTTTTGCTTACTTATCCTTACTTTGTGATTCCAGTTTTTTCAACTGTTTTTTCAAATCGTTGATTTCTCTCGGTTTTATATATTTAAACTGGCCTTTTTTCAAGCCCTGCAGGCTGATTGTGCCGTGCGATATCCTCTTTAATGACACAACGGGATAGCCCAGAAAATCGAGCATTTTTCTTATCTGTCTGTTCATCCCCTGATACAAAACCACCTGCAGCACTGTGTTTGTGCCTTCGTACTCCACTATCATTGAGTCTGCATAGGCGATTTTTCCGGGTTCGATTTCTATACCTTTTGCCATTTTCAAAAGGTGTTCGTTATTCATTCTGCCCTGTGCGCACACTCTGTAAACCTTTGGCAGTTTGATTGACGGATGGGTCATTTTGTTTATAAAATCGCCGTCGTTTGTCAGTATCAACAGCCCTGTGGAATCTTTATCCAGTCTGCCGACAGGCTTCAGGTCTTTCAATTCTTCGGGCAGAAGGTCATAGATAGTTTTTCTGCCTTTTTCATCACTCATTGTCGTGATATAGCCTGCCGGTTTGTAGTATTTTATATAAACAGGTGCTGTCTTTTTGAGTGGCTGCCCGTTGACCATCACTCTGTCTTTTGTGCTGACCACAAAGCCAAGTTCCTTTACTACCGCACCGTTGACCTTTACAACACCCTGCTCGATGAGTTCATCGGCTTTGCGTCTGGAACACAGTCCTGATGCGGCTATGAATTTGTTGAGTCTAACCTGTTCTGTTTTTTTATTTTTTTTGTTGAACATAATATATGAGATAATTATGAGGACATTAATTTATAGAACAATCATGAATAAAAATCGCCAAAAATGCAAGCACTGCAACAAGCGGAATCAGACGGGGCTTTGCCCCATGCGCAGTCCCACGTTCAGGGGGACGAAGCGTCTGATTTCAAGACAGTGCATGGGGTCACTTTACAAATTACAAGCGAAGCCGCCTCAGACATTTTTTAGATAATCACTGAATTTTATTTCCTGCACGGTATAGCCGCAGCCCTCGTGTAGTTTTGCGGGGTAAGAAATTTTTGGCAGCGGATATCTTTTGCACATAGGCAGCCTTTTGTCATATACAGAACACAATCCCTCTTTTGTCACATATTTGCACGCAAATATCAGGTTGCCCTCGCTATCCTTGCCTTTTATATAAAAACGTCTGTATGCGGGGTAGAAAAACTGCATTATTTTAAACTCTTTGGGTGTATAGGTATCAAAGCTGTACATATAATTGCAGCATTTTCCGCATTTTTTGCACTCGCCCGTGATTTTGTACTCTATTTTTTCCGGTACAAAATACGAAAGTATCTCATTATATATGGATTTTATAAAATCAATTAATTTCATATTATTTCATATAGTCAACTGACTCCGACTACTTGTAGAACCTGTGCATTTGGCAAGTCCGTTTTGTTAAACAAGTCCGGCACAGGCAACAAGTCCAGTGGGTCACTTTACAAGTTACAAGCGAAGCAGCCTCAGACATTATATAGTCAACTGTGATACCCGCCCGCTGTTACATATATGTAACACTTTATGCAATGCCGGTTAGTCCAGCTTGCCCGTATTAAGCAGTTTTTCCACATGCTCTATCATAAGATTGTGAATCTCTTCTCTGGGCAAAGTACCGTCTATGCTGACAAAGTTGTACATCGGCTTCATTTTATTGTATTCCTCAAGACACTTTGCCTGATAAATTTTAAAGCTCTCGTAAAAATCCGTACTCAGCCCGATATCTCTGCCAGACTCCCAGTAATCCAGCCCTGTTGTACCTATTACTCTTTTTAAAAGCACATCAATAGGCATATCAAGATAAAATACCAAATCAGGCTCGGGAGCATAATTGTAGAGCTTTTTCACCCAGTCTATGTCCAGTCCTCTGACCACGTCACGGGCAAAAGCCGTATAAGTATATCTGTCCAAAAGCACAACAAATCCGGAATCCAGCGCAGGGATGATTGTGTTTTCGAGTCTGTCGGCAAAATCCGCAGCATACAAAAGGCTAAAAGTAGTTGCGTTCAATAGGTTGCGGTCTTTTGCGTCATCGATTACATTGGCTATCAATCTGCTGGTTTTCCATTCGGAAACCATACACCCGTAGCTTTTGTCCTCTATCCAGCGGCGCAGTTTTTCTATCTGGGTAGATTTTCCAGAGCCGTCTGTGCCTTCTATTACTATTAACAAACCCTTGTGGTTATGTCCGTTTTTGCAGCTTTCCATCAGATATTAATTCCTTTTTTGCTTAAAAGTTCTGTCACGTACTTTCTTAACAACACCTGTTTTGAGTGGATAGTATTGTTTGCATCGATTTTTACCAGCCCGAATTCGTCCACCATGTTGGAGTATTCTTCGTTCACTCTGTTTTGGAAAATAACATAGCTTTTATACGGGTTGTTGCTGAGTTTTAAATCCATGCCTGCCTCATAAAACGACGGCGCACGGTTTGCGCAGATACGCTCAAGAGAAATTTCTGCAGAAATACTATAATACAATGCCAAATCAGGTTTTATGGCAAAGCCGTACATGTTTCTGACCCAGTCTTTGTCCACGCCTCTGGCAACGTCACGGGCAAAGGCAGTATAGACATATCTGTCAGCCAGCACGATAAACCCTGCCTTTAGTGCGGGGATAATAATCTGCTCGAGCCTGTCGGCAAAATCCACTGCGTGCAGCAGGCTAAAAGTCCTCGGACTCAGCAGGTTTTTCTTTTTTGCTTTTTTTGTTGTTTGAGAAATCAAATCCGAAGAGTTCCACTCAGTAAAGATTACATCAAGGTTTTTGCTCTTTAGCCAATCTCTCAAAATAGCCAGCTGGGTAGATTTCCCCGAGCCGTCTATTCCTTCCACACATATCAATGTACCCGGCAAATCATGGGTTTTTGACAATCTCATTTTTTAAGGCCTCATTTTTATTTCTTTTAAATATAAAATATATCAAATTTTTCGACAAATGTCACCCTTGCTGTCCAAAACACTACGCTTAATTTTACTTTCGTGTGCAGCTTCGCTCTTTATAATATTTGTTACAGATAATTATTAAAAATCGACCTGATGCTTCGTTCAAACAGAAAGTGTAATACAAAATAAGAGGTATAAGATATTTACTTCTTCGTTCCGACTTCGTCGTCTGACCTCTCGCAAAACAATTCACCGGATTGTTTTGCTCGGCAGAGTTACGCAGTCACTCCGAAGCAAACATCTTACACCTCTCTTTATTCATGCAGTGAAATTTGATTTAGAAACCTTATATTATATGCAGCGAAGCTGCGCACGAAAGTGTTTTACGGCTCTGCCGTTGTGACTATGGTTACAGACTCTTTGTATTTACGAACAAAATTTTCGTTAGCGTAAGCGTTTAGAAAATTTTGGAGATAAATATATTAGAGTCTGTTTTTAATTAGCGTCCTTTTTCTTTTCTTTGGTTCGTTTCTTTTCTTTTTCGTCGCAAAAAAAG
>ERZ1643251.1305-NODE-1305-length-28795-cov-16.607133_pt1 | contig 28795 bp, 18 predicted proteins | sample MGYA00579261_ERZ1643251 | MGnify/ENA primary metagenome ERZ1643251 (study PRJEB29033, sample SAMEA4952267) | chicken gut metagenome | biome: Broiler Chicken; feature: Gastrointestinal Tract; material: Caecum | place: Ireland | collected 2018 | study: Broiler... | reverse complement strand
AGTCACGATGCCGCCAAGGGTGTGATCGAGACCTACGGCCTGGACCGGGTGATGCTGGTTCTGGCCAACACCGTCCAGCTCCAAGATTGGGATGGACGCTACTCTCCCCGCAATAAGGAATGGGCCAAGACCATTCCCAACTACAACTCCGATACTGTCCGGGTTGGCTATGCTGTAAACAGCCACCCCGCCGTGCTGAATGGCTTTATTGATCAGGTACGCGAGGAACATCTGCGTCGCCAGCCTTTGACGGCAGAGGACATCCAGGCTGAGGCGGAACGGATTTTGCGGGAGCTGCGCGCACCGGATATGCCGAATAGCCCTCACGGGACCCATTACATGGTCCGCATTTCCCAGGAGTTTCTGAATCGTGCAGGGAGCAAAGACCATGACCGGCTGATGAATCTCCTGCCGTTCCGAAGTCTGGCGTTTACCGGTATGAAAGGATTGCCCGGAACCTATGCTACCATTCTGGCCAGCGAAGATCGCTCCAAAGAACTGCGACAGCCCCGGCCCTCTGTTCGGGAGCATTTGAAACAGGAAGCGAAACAGTCTGCCGCTAAAGCTCCGTCCCATAAGAAACGGGAGCCGGAGCGATGAGCACCTCCAAACGTAAGCGGAACATCCAGGTGAATTTCCGAGTCTCACCGGAAGAGCTGGCGCTAATCGAACAGAAAATGTCCCAAGTTGGGACGAAGAACCGGGAAGCCTATCTGCGGAAGATGGCTGTGGACGGCTATGTGGTGAAGCTGGATTTACCGGAGCTGCAAAAAATGGTTTCTCTTATGCGTTATTCCAGTAACAACTTAAACCAGCTTACCCGTCGAGTGCATGAGACCGGGCGTATTTACGATACCGATCTGGAGGATATATCCCAGCGGCAGGAGCAGCTATGGGAAGGCGTGAGAGAAATCCTGACCCAGCTCTCCAAACTTTCATAACAGGAATACTTACCCCATGTGCGGAGGGAGGAACGGCATTCTTTTCGCCGCGCCTTCCTCCGCTTTTTTCTTTTGCCCGTATCCTTGCTGTTTGACAGAAAATATTTCATAATAGATTTAGAATAAATCTGGAGGTGAAGATTCTGTGGGAATGATGTTAAGTTTAGCAAAATTGATTTTGAAAATTGTTGCTGCGCCAGTGCTGCTTATTCTTACCCTATCTATTTGGCTTTGTGTGGGATTGGTCTATCTATCCGGCTTGGTGCTGGGGCTTCTCTGTATGGTGATTGCCTTACTGGGCGTGGCCGTTTTGGTAACATACTCCCCTCAAAACGGATTCATCCTGCTGGTAATAGCGTTTCTCATAAGTCCTCTTGGACTTCCGAAACTGGCCTTTTGGCTGCTTGGTAAAGTACAGGATTTGAAGTGTATACTACAGGATTTAATATATTGCTGAAAAAATCCCGTTATCCGAGGTGAGTTGAATCCATATATTAAGAAGAAAATGAACATCCAAATATTAGCCGTTTAATGGCGACACAACCGGGCAGGAAACCTAATAAGGTCTCCTGCCCTTTATTTTTTAAAGGGAGGAAAAACTCATGGCAACTACACGCATTATTCCGCTACATATCGGCAAGGGCCGGACCGAGAGCCGTGCTATCAGCGAGATTATCGACTATGTGGCCAACCCGCAAAAGACCGACTATGGCAGGCTTATCACCGGCTATGAGTGCGATAGCCGTGTGGCCGATGCCGAGTTCATGCTGGCAAAGCGTCAGTATATTGCAGCCACCGGACGGGTTCGGGGGACGGATGATGTAATCGCTTATCATGTTCGCCAGTCTTTTTTTCCTGGGGAGGTCACCCCGGAGGAAGCCAACCGGTTGGGCGTGGAGTTCGCCAAGCGGTTCACCAAGGGCAAACACGCATTTATCGTCTGTACTCACATTGACAAAGCCCATGTCCATAATCACATCATCTGGTCGGCGGTCAATACAGAGTGTAACCGGAAGTTTCGCAATTTTTGGGGCAGCACAAAAGCCGTCCGTCGATTGAGCGACACCATTTGCGTTGAGAACGGACTGTCCATCGTCGAGAACCCAAAGCCCCACGGCAAAAGTTACGATCAATGGCTGGGCGATCAGGCAAAACCCTCCCACCGGGAATTGCTTCGTGTTGCCATTGACAAAGTCCTGGCACAAAAGCCTGCTGACCTGGATGAGCTACTGAAGCTACTCCGAGAATCCGGCTGTGAAGTATCCAAGCGCGGGAAATCTTACCGTTTGAAGCTCCCCGGCTGGAGCAAAGTATCCCGCCTTGACAGCCTGGGCAAAGGCTACACCCTGGTAGACCTGTTGGCTGTTCTCACCGGTCAAAAGGAGCATACGCCCCGTCAGAAGTCAATCAAGCAAGCAGATCCGCCAAAGGTCAATCTGCTGGTTGACATCCAAGCAAAGCTCCAAACTGGAAAAGGTGCTGGCTATGCTCGATGGGCCAAGATTTTTAATTTGAAACAGATGGCGCAGACCGTGAATTATCTCACCGAACATAACCTATTGGAGTACGCGGTGCTGGAAGAAAAAGCTGCGGCAGTTACTGCCTACCACAATGAATTATCTGCAAAAATCAAAGCAGCGGAGAAACGCATGGCGGAGATCGCCGTCTTGCGAACCCACATCATCAACTATGCCAAGACTCGTGACACCTATGTAGCCTACCGAAAAGCTGGCTATTCAAAGAAATTCCGCGAGGAACATGAGGAAGAAATTCTGCTTCATCAGGCGGCAAAAAATGCCTTTGATGATATGGGAGTCAAGAAGCTGCCCAAAGTTAAAGAACTGCAAGCTGAATATGCTCGGCTGCTGGAGGAAAAGAAAAAGACCTACACCGAGTACCGGCACTCCCGTGAGGAAATGCGGGAGCTACTGGCGGCAAAGGCCAATGTGGACAGACTCATGAGTATGGAGATAGAGCATAGCTTTGAACAAGAATCCAATAGAACTTTCGCTAAAGAGTCAATTTGATTTAGATTTTCAACAAAAATAGCGCATTTTCCTCCTTCTTATCGCGTTTTCATCAAAGCGCATTGAAAACTTAAATTCGACATGCTATAATAAAAATTAACACTATTTTCCTGGAAACAAAACAAGGAGTGGCACTATGAAAGTTAGTTACAAGAAGCTTTGGGTTATGCTGGCCGAACGAGAAATTAGCAAAGCAACATTAAGAAAACAGGCTGGATTATCTTCAGCAACCTTCACCAAGCTCCGTAAAAACCAGGAAGTAACATTAGCCGTTATGCTTAAAATTGCAGATGTTTTGAACTGCAATGCTGGAGACATGATGGACTTTATCAAGGACGAGGATATATCTCCAGATGCTTCTTCTCTTGACACAAATAATTAAGTCCTTTTTATCGGACACAAAACATTTTAATATTAGAATAGGGTGGCTTGGTGTACCCCCCGTGATCAACGAGGTGACGTTCGATGGGAAAACTGATTGGCTCGGGCAATACTGAAAACTTTGGCGAGAAAATATTTATCGACAAAGCACAGGAATATCTTGATGACACAAACATCATCTATTGGAACCGTCAAATCTTTGGACGAGAATTTGATGTTTGTATTCTTATGCCCGGAAAAGGTATCCTGGTAGTCGAACTTAAAGGATGGCGTGAGGAAAATATTCTACGCGTTGAAAACAATGAAGCTGTTATCATTCGCACCGCAGATGGAGAGGTAGCGGCTTCCCCGCAAAAGCAAGCTCGCGGATACCGTTTTTCTATTGAACGGCACCTTCGGAAAACCATCGGCAAATTTCCTCTTGTATACCAAATGGTTTGTTTACCTCAAGTCTCCAGGGCATTTTTTAGATCCCATCGTCTGGATGTAGTCATGGAAGAGAAGTTCACCATTCTCAAGGAGGACTTGGTTGACAACACAGCATTTTTCAATAAATTAGACCAGGCTCTCCGGGAAGTAAGTAACTGGAATAGAGATCCTTTTGATCGAAGAACTATGTTGGAAGTTCGTAATTTATACGAAACTGATATCAACATAGATGAAGATGGTGAATCTGAAGTAGAAAAAGAACTGTCCTCAGCCTACCATCAACACGATTATTCTCGATTCTATTATTTCGATGAATCCGATGGCTTGCATGGCGATATCATCAACGATATGACCGCTCAGTATCTGCATGGCTGCAAACTATATTGTGTTTTCTCTAAGAAATCGCAGATGATGTCCGTGCTTAATGCTCTTGATATAGCACTTACACAAAGGGGGTTAGTACGGAATCGTGAAAACATTGAAATTGCATTTGATGAGGAAAAAAGCCATACTCCCTCGGTGACTTCTGTTGATGATATGCTCATGGGCTTCCATTGCTCTATGAGCGTATTGAGCAAGCCTTTCGACAATAGTACAAACTCCTTTGTGATTTCAAATGGTCAATATAGCCCTGCCCAAAAGCTTATTCTCAAGAAGCTAAGTGAACAGAGCCAGTTTAATTTTGAGCAGTATGAAGTTGAGCACGCTTCGCCGGAAAAAAATATTGTGATTCGCGCTGGTGCTGGTACCGGCAAAACCTACACCATGATTTCCCGTATTGGTTTTATTTGCTACACGCAAAATGCCCCTCTGCAAAAAATGGCTGACCGCATTGTGATGATTACATTCACAAATGAAGCTGCGGATCAAATGGAAGAAAAGCTCAAAACATACTTTAGAAATTGTTATCTCCTGACCTCTAACCCGGACTACCTGGAGATAATCTCCAGAATCGACCACATGCAGATTAGTACCATTCATTCCTATGCAAAGAATCTAATTGCTCAAATGGGAACTTCTTTTGGCTATGGGATTGACTTAGGTATAACCTCCAGCGAATTTTACCGCCGTAAGAAGATTTCTGATTTACTTGATGCGTATATCCATCAAAAAGAAATTGAATACGGAAAGAATTATACAGACAAACTTGGCATGCCTGTTTATGCGATCCGAGAGAGTATCCTTGACTTCATTGGGAAGCTGCACAATAAGAGTGTCGATATCCAGGATATTGAACCCCAAGACTTTGGAACTCTTTTGAATGACGAATCCCACGGGGAACTGCACGAGCTGCTGGCCAGCGTAATTCCGTCTGTTGAACGAGAATATTTCGAGGAACTTTTGGAAAACAACAAAATCCATCTCAGCTCCATGATGTCTATTCTTAACCGTTTCATCAGTAAGCCGGATAGTGAAAGCAGAATCAGAGAATTGAAAACGGATAAGAATGCTCAACAGTTTATGTTTGTTGATGAGTTTCAGGATACTGATGACTCTCAAATTGAATCCCTGTTGCGAATAGCTCAGCTGCTTGACTATAATCTGTTTCTTGTAGGTGATATTAAGCAGTGCATTTACCGTTTCCGTGGCGCAAAAGAAAAAGCCTTTGACCAGTTGGGCATTGACAACGCCCCCGAGAAGTGGTTGGAGTTTTCTTTGCAGCGGAACTACCGCACCGACAAGCACTTGCTGGATATCTTTGACCGTTCCTTCACTGCTTGGGGAGAAATGGACGAAGAACTGCTTACCTACGATGCAGCCAAAGATAAGCTCATCGGCACAAGGGACTACAACGGAGATTACTTGTCCTCCAAAAATCGTTTTTATCGGCGGCTTCCGGCTGCAAATGAGGAAATGCGTATCCCTGTTCTCGTTGAGGAAATTAAAAGAATCCAGCGACGTATCCAGTATGAAGAGAATCACGGTATAAAACTCTCTGCAAAGGAAAAAAGTATTGCCATTTTGGTGCGAGAAAACTGGCAGGCTGATATGATTCGTACTGATTGTGCCCGCTTGGGAATCAGCGTACATACCAACACAGGTGGTGATTTGTATATGTCCCAGCCTGCCATGGATATGCTCACTTTGGTTAACGCCTTGGTTCACTTTGATGAAGCTGATTATCTGTATAATCTTGTGACCTCCAATTTTTTCAATTTGGATATTCCTAAATCCAACCTCTATGAACTTCGGATGAAGATCCGAACTGGAAAGTGGAGAGCTAAGGTGGATGAAAAGGAACAGGTCAATTATCTGATTAGATATATGAACCTATTGCTTGCCAACACCGTTGATAAGAAATTCAACACTTGGGAAACTATTGTAGCGAGTTTAAGGACACAACCTATTCTGCAAGCCGTTCGCAAAATATACAGCACTTTGGAACCTTGGAAACACTTTAGTGATGATCCTTGGAAACAGCACTACTATCAGCTGAATGTGGACTTGCTGTTTGAGCAGCTTATCAATGCTTGCAATGTGGATAGGCTTACAATTAACACGCTACAGGAGCATCTTTACAATAGTATCATCTCCCAAGTCTCTGTTGACAGCCGGACACCGACAAGCAATGAGGACGATACTGCCATTCAGTGTATCACGGTACATAAATCAAAGGGCCTTGAGTATGGTCATGTAATCATGCCTTTCTGTTCTGCGTCGATTAACTTTATTAAGAGGACGCAGCTCCACATTAGTACCGCCAAGTCCGAAGGCCGTTATCGGATAGGATATAGTATGAGTGTAGGCAATTCAGGCGAGACCATTCAAAACGATTTCTACGACGAAATTATAGAAAAGTCTGAAAAAGCCCGTGAGGAAACTCGAATTCTCTATGTTGCTATGACAAGAGCAATTCGCTCGTTTTCATGGATTGAAATCCAAGGCAAACAGAATCTGTCCTGGCAGAATCTCATAGAAACGGAGGTATAAGAAATGCCGTTTAAGATCTACACATACGAAGATCCTTATAAGTTAGATAAAGCGGATTTCTGGAATGAGATTTCTGCCTTGCCTCACTTCTGCAGTGCAAGAACTCTGGTAAACGGTTTTAAGGATGTTTTAGGCGATAAAATTGAGGGCTTGATTTGTCCGTTGGATGATCTGGTCAAGCATGAAGATGTCTATATGCAATGGACAGATAATATCAGCCTGCGGATTCAGCAGTACAGTGTTTTTTCTGCAAGGTTCAAGCAGCTGTTAGAAAAGGAAAAAATCAGCAAACCTTTTTACATGGCATTGGACAAAAATCAAAACCATTTCCTGGAGGCTGTCCGCTTATTCATAGAATTGGATATCAATGCCTCTGCGATTGATGGAAGCAAAGGTAACAAAGAGCAGCAGCTGTTTGTCTATATGCTGAAACAAGCGCAGAAAAGTTCGCTTTTCCAGTTCCCTAAGACCCCTTCTCGTGAAAAACTCAAAGAAATTGTTGTCGCTCTTGCGAAGAAGGAAGTTAAAGAATGTACTGGTACCCCGCAGGAGGTAAAGCGTTGCGAAAGAGCTGTGGGAGTCACCCAAGAGCAGCCTTTTAATAGCATTGTGATTCATGGCGTGCATCAGTTCACACCGGTGCAGCTCCGCCTTTTGCTTGCTATGGAAAAGATGGGAATGACCATCATCTTCCTGTTCAACTATCAAGAAAAATACTCTAAGATTTATTCTTCTTGGAATGAAATCTATGGGTGCTTTGAAGTTCCAATTCACCATGACACCGTTGTTCGTGAATATGAGCCGCCCACAATGCAAAATCCAAGCAACGCTCTGGCCTGCGCCTTAGGTGAAATTTGCGAAGATAGAAATGCAGTAGGCAGCCCGTTGCTTAGAAAATGGTATAAGCTGTACGAGAGTATTCAGCTTATGGAGTTTGCAAACATTACCGAATATGCACATTTTGTCTCCAACCACTTTGATGCCGCTATCCAGAGCTATTCTGACTCTCGTAGCGTCATGGAGAGAGGCAATAATGTGTGGAGTAATGCTGCTGTTCTCAGGCATTTGGACGAGCAAGTATACACGGCCAATAGGGATGTACATACCTTGCTCAAAATTTACTATCCCGAATATGCCAAAGATCGGCACTTTCTTTCTTATCCCATCGGACAGTTTTTTTCTGCAATCTACCGTCTATGGGATTATGAGAACCGACATATCATCTTCGATGTTAATGCCATCAAAGAGTGTTTGTCTTCCAACATCCTAAGTGTAGCTCCTGGTGAAGTGCTGCTTCGGACTTTTTATAATGTTGCAATTCTTTTTGAGAATGTAACAACATACGAAGAATTTCAAAGTGAAGTCGTTGAGGGCTACGCCAAAAACTATGATAAACTGGCTGCAACGCCAGGTACGGATGCGCTCTCCGAACTTAAAAATCTGTCTGTTTATAGCAAGTATAAAGTCACCAAGAAAGACATACTTGCGCTCATCCGGGCGATTGAGGAGATTAACGAGATTGCAACCTATCTGTTTGCCCTGGACAATTCTCGTGAGGACTTCATCAACTTCGGTAAGCATTTCCACAACCTTGAAGAGTTCCTTAAGCAGCGTGAATTGGCTCTGGCTAATGAGCAGGAACGAGCCTTGATTACGGCTTTACAGCTGCGGTTGGATAAAATCAAGCCGGAAAACTCTACTTTCTCTGGCACATTCAGAGACTTGCAACAGGGTCTATATTACTATCTGAAGCAGAAAAATGACGAAGACCAGGGCGTAGACTGGATTGTAAAGAATTTCGAGCAGATTGATGGCGATATCCTGCAAAGCAAGCGGCAATTTGAGAAGGAACAGCACAAGGTCTACCATTTTGCTTGCGTATCAGATCGTGACATGAATATGACCGTCAACGATCAGCTCCCATGGCCCCTCACGGATGAATTTATTCATGCGGCTTATTCACCCATTGACCTACAGTTCCAAGTGTACTACACCTCCTTGGGTGAACGCAGCAATTTTCTGAGGTATGCTCTCTTCTACGGGCTGTGCTACAACCGGTGTGATGTTCGCCTCAGCTATGTTAAGCAATACGGTGACGAAACAACCGAGCCTTATGCTCTGCTGGCTATTCTGGGATTGGCTCCCAAGGCCGAGTTGGTAGAGAGTGTTCATAAATCCACACCATTTGCTATATCTGTTGGAAAAGAAATTACCATGGGTGTTAAATATGACCGTTACCAGATGATGGACATGTTTTTGTGTCCTTATCGCTTTTTCCTGGACTATGTAATGGAAGATGGTCCTGTGGTACAAGGAAACTTCCTGTATCAAAAGTATTTCGAGAATTTACTGATTGAAGCGGTATGGAAGAGAATTGGAAAGCAAAATCGCGCTGACGCAATGAAATATTTGTCCCAAATTATGGATCAGGAAACGCAAAAGCTGGAACCGTACTTTAAGTTTTGGAAACGAACAGAGATTATTGACCTTAAACTAAGAGCCAAAAACTATCTTATCCATGAAGTTATCACAAATGGTTATGGGACAACGGTGATGCCCTATGTGCCTTCACATATGCAGATGCGAAAGCTATTTGGAGCCGCCTTGTTTTCTATTGATATTTCCGAGGTGGAAAAGAAAAATCCTTACGGCCAGTTTGAAGCACTCACTAAGCGAGAAGGATGGAAAAAAATCTATTCTCTCCATAAGTTACCCAAGCCAGACAACCAGGCGTTGGCTGATTCCCTCCGTGGTGAAGCCAAAGAGTATCTCAACCAAACTTGTGGAGAAGACAAAGCTGCCATTTCTTCTGACTGGTGTACCTATTGTGTTCACAGAGGAAACTGCATGGAATCTTTCCTGCGTAGCGAAATTAGCATGTCCAGTTCCAGAGATGAACCTTGAAGAAACAGCATCAAAGCTCTCGCTGATTTTAAGGTTCAGACTAAGCTTAGTTTTTGAAAGAACAAAGGCACATCAAACACACATTTGAAAGTCCTATAATACCGCAAGAAGCTACAATGCAGCATTAGTTTCTTGCTTAAGCTGGGAAAGGAGAGCTGCGTATGTTGGTAGGATGTTACTATCGCTGTCCCATCGTCGTTGAAGAAGGTGACAGAGATCATCCCAGGTTTTATGTCCTTGCTCAGCTTATCGAGTATAACGAGATTGCCGATGCAGTCAAGGTCGAAATGCACGATCTGTTGGGAAGCAGGCAATACTATGGGGATTTATTTCAGCACAATGTGTTTTTTGCTCAAGCGGTGACTCGTTGCGAAGCCTGTCCAGGTGGTGTTGTTGAAGGTCGTTGGGGACGAGGCACAATTGTGTCTCGTGCCTCTGAACCCTATTCCGAGGACGAACCATATTGGTATTGGATTAAACTTCCAAACGGAAAGCATGTCAAAGAGTGCGAAACAGAACTTAAGTTTGATTACTCGCAGATGAACTTTGCACCTGACAAGCAACTCCGGGCCTATGAGTTCCAGCACCCCACATGGTTTATCAATCATCTCAAGGTAAGCAAGAATCTTCATCTTGTGAATAACGCTACCTATGGTTTCCGTGTGCTTGCCGGTTGCCGTGCTTTTCTGCTCCCACACCAGATAAGCACTGTGGCTCGCTGCTTTGAAACCACGCCTGTCCGCTATATGCTGGCTGATGAAGTTGGCTTGGGTAAGACCGTCGAAGCATGTTCTATTCTCAGTATATTGGCCAGCGAAAAGAAAGATCTCCGGGTACTCATTATTGTGCCTGGTGCATTGGCCAGCCAGTGGAAAAATGAGCTACACTACAAATATGGTCTTGATGCTGTTATTGCCTCTCCTCGTGCCCCAATTTGTCTACTCCCTATGGAGGATATCGGTAAATCTTTGCTGACTCTTTCTATGCCCTGGGATCTTGCTATTGTAGACGAAACACATAGACTTCTTGCCAACGATACTTGGTACAGCCAAGTGCAGAATCTCAGCAGGAAAGTAACACATATTCTGCTTTTGTCTGCAACCCCTATCCAGGACAGAAATGAAGAGTATCGCCGTCTGCTTGCGCTACTCAATCCAGAGCAATATGAGACCATGTCTGCTGAACGCTTTTCCTGGATGGTAAAGCGCCAAAAACGTATCCAAAAGTCTGCTAATCTTCTTTTGGGATATCTGGAACGCTATGACGAGTATACAGAAATTGTCTTAGATGATTTGAATAGCATTGTGGAAACACTTGAAGATGCAGCTTTGGAGAAGATGGTTAAGGATATTGACCTCAGTACAGAAGATCAGGGACTGTCCAAGGTCAAGCAAGCTTTAGCATATATTTGCGAGAATTACAGAATTGAGCGAAGAGTAATCCGTAATCGTCGGCAGTTAATTTCTGAAAAAATGGCTCGACGGACCTTGTGTGCTATCCCGTACTCACCTCTGTCTCTTAACGAAAACTATAATGAGATAGGGGCAATTCAGAACACTCTCGCCTATCTTGCTGATAACGGCGAAGATGATGAAGAATATGTGACCCAAACTGCAATTCCTCTTCTTTCTGCGTTGTTCAGCAGCCCGTGGGCCTTTGAAGATGCCCTCCATAAGCTCCAAATTGATGATGGAATATTGTTGGACAGCGCAGCTGCGTGGAGACGCCAAGCGGAGAATGAGCATAGTTTAGTGAATATCGCTCTTGATGAAGATCCTGATCTCATCAAAGGCCGCTTAATGACTGCCATGAACTACATTGACCAGGAGACAGATATCTTGGACGATGAAACCTGCAAACTGGTCGTATTTACAGCGCATAACGCTACACTTGTTCAATTTCTGAAATTGTTCAACACGCGATATGCCGATATGGGGATTCATGCGGTGGCGTTTGGCAAACACATGGATCGGGATGAACTTGAAGACAGCGTATATGCCTTTCAAAATAATCCTGCGTGTCGGGTAATCATCTGTGATGAAACCGGTGGTGAAGGCCGAAACTTCCAGAACGCCTCCCAGATTATTCATCTTGATTTGCCGTGGAATGCCAATGCACTTGAACAGCGTATTGGCCGCTTAGACCGGTTGGGGCGTGACCCCAACATGGATGTTTTGTCTGTTGTACTTTATGCAGATACTTCTGTTGAGGAGCAGCTCTTCCACATTTGGAAAGACGGCATGAAGCTGTTTGAGCAGTCTCTGAGTGGCCTTGAAATCATCACCGGGGAACTAAATGAATTAATTGTTGATGCTCTGCTGGATGATTACTATACCGGCCTTACCAATGCGTTTGATGATATTCTGGATCAAGCAGAAGAAATGCGGGAAAGCGTTGAGGACGAGCAGGATTTTGACCTTGGAGCCACTTTGTATCGTCCCTTGTCCCAGGGGATTGATAATGTTCTCGGTATCTACGCATCGGAAGATGACAATCTCTTTGCCACAGCCATGATGGGCTGGGGCAAACAGGCTGGTCTTTCCCCGGAAAAGCCTACCAGTTCTGGCTTGATTGAATTCAGAGAAAGCACTTTCAGCGTAAATGCGGCAAGGCAGTCTCTTTTCATTCCTCCCGAGTGGGATAAATATACCAATTCCTCCATTATGAGAAGAGAAGGCAGGCTCCTTGGTTCCTTTGACCGCCGGACTGCTGCAACCCGAGAGGATATTCTTTTCTTTGCACCGGGAGACCCTGTTTACGATTCTATCATCTCAAATGCAGTGGGCTGTAACAGAGGCAGATGCACTGGTATCGAGACGGTTGCAGCATACAACTATGATGGCCTTGTATTCATCTACAATATCGCACCAAAACTTGATGAGTTGCTTGAAAATGGGATGACCCTACAAACATTGGCGCAATATAGAATGTACCTCCCACTCAAACAGATTATTGTTACTGTTCCCTTAACAGCCCGAAGCAAAGAAGTTCCCGAAAAGGAGATAATCAATACTCTGCTTGCTCTGCGCCCCAATAGCGTCAACCACCTTGGGCGGCGTGGCGGCAGCAAAATGTCAATTTCGCCTTTGGAGCACTTTATCAGTCGAACCCCTCCCAGCACATGGGAACCTCTGGTTGATAAAGCTTCTGCAACAGCCTACAAACGGGCCTGTGCCAGACTTGAAAAGCGCTCTGATTTTGAAGCTGCTGAGAAAGAAATGCAGCGCGTTTTGAATGGTTATAGAGCAGAATGTATCTACTTTGAACGAGATATGTCCGGCGTTGATGAAAGAGCACATCTGTTTGATGTGACACTTCGGGCGCTCAAAAATGCAAAACCGGAGTTAGATGCAGTCTGTTTCTTGAGGGTGAGAAGTAATGGATAGTAAAGAAGTATTACAGCAATACATAGTGGGGGCCATGAAGTCCCAAAGTGCCATTGCGGAATTAGAGAAAAATCTTGTCGATACATCTGATTCTTTGAAAATGCAGGAGGCAGCAAGGTCACGCTATGTAATTGGATTTATCCGGCGTGTCGTTCAGTTCAAACGAGAAGAAGCATCAGCAAAGGATATATGCCTAAATATTCGTGACCTTATCTTAGTTCTTGGTCGTGTGAAGCTTACTGAAAAACTTTACACGGTTGTAAAAGAGTACGGTACAGAGTTCGATCTCGTGTGTGAAAATGACCTGCAAGTGTCCTGTTTACACCATATTCCAGAATGGCTTGAACCTCATCAATACATCAAGGATGTGTACGCCCTTCGCCATGACGATGGTATTGAGCTTGAAACTGATTCTTCCGGTGATGCGATACTGGCAACACATACTGGCTTTAACGCCTATAAAAGCTTTGAACAAAAGGTAGCCGTTCATACCGCTTTGAATTTACCCAATGGCCATACACTACTTATTTCGCTACCTACTGGCGGTGGCAAGAGCTTGGTTACACAGCTGTTGGCAAGTTCTTCTGACGGATTAACTGTTGTAATTGTGCCCACTGTGGCCTTGGCTTTAGATCAGTATTATGCAGCCCAGCAAAACTTAACAAACGGCACCGAAATTTATTGTTATCGAGGCGAACAATCTGAAATTGAAAGAGGCGAAATCATCAAAGCTCTGAAAGATAAAAAGGCCCGTATGCTATTTACTTCTCCAGAGGCAATTTTGAAGAACTCAGAGCTTCACCGTATATTGGACAATGCAGCAAAAAGTCACTATTTGACCAATGTTGTGGTTGATGAAGCCCATGTTGTTCCAGATTGGGGTGTATTTTTTAGACCCGACTTTCAGATTTTCTCTATCCTTCTAAAGAAGTGGAAATATGAATCGGAAGGGTTTATCCGTACATTTCTACTTTCGGCCACGCTGTCTGATGATGTAGTTGACACCTTGTTTGCACTGTTTGGTTCAGACGGTAAAAATGCTCAAGTTCGTTGTGATGCACTTCGTCAGGAGCCACGATTCTATTTCCACTCTGCAAAGTCTCGAAAAGAACAAGTTGATAAGACTATCGAGGCCATCAAATTGCTTCCAAAGCCGATGGTTGTCTATGTGCTTGAACCAAGAGAAGCTCAGGAACTGCAAAAAAAGCTTCGTGAATTTGGATACAAAAATATCCCTGTTTTCACTGGAGAAACCAAGGAAATAGACCGAAACACTATATTAACCGGCTGGAAAAATCACGACTTTGATGTTGTGATTGCCACCTCTGCCTTTGGTATTGGTGTTGACAAACCCGATGTCAGAACGATCGTCCATGCTTGCTGTCCTGAAAATCTGAGCAGATTTTACCAGGAGGTAGGTCGTGGTGGTCGTGATAGGCTTCCATCGCTTAGCCTGTTTATTCCTTATCAGAGCAGATACGATAGCGACGGTGATGTGCGTCGGGCGCTGGGCCTTGTCAGCAAAAGAGTTCTCACCGTTGACCGCGCGGTTATCCGCTGGAAGGGGATGCTTTCTAATCCTGCAGCAATGATTGATTCTGATGAATGTGTTTTGAACACTTCTGCCACACCTTCCACGATGACAGACGAGGAGGCCGAGTATGCAGGAAACAGAAATGTTGCATGGAATGTAAACTTACTGCTGTTCCTGCATCGCACCGGGTTTATTGACCTTCTTGATGCAAGCTATGTATTCGACAAAAAATCGAATCCACCAAAAAAATACTATACGGTCACGATTAAGCTACTACAACCGGATATCCTCAGCGATGATGACAGCCTCACAGCTGCACTGACAGAACCCCGCGCCAGAGAATATGAAGCACAAATGGTTGGATATAGAATCATGAGTGAGCTTGTATCCTCTCCTAAAGCATTGTGTTGGGGACGTGTTTTCAGACACCTTTTCCCGCTTTCACGGGAAGTATGCAATGGCTGTCCAGCAGATCCTGAAGGCCGCATCACAAGTGATGATACTTACAAGTTGCGAACCGATCCTGAGATTAAGCTTCCAGCTGCACCTCCGACTCCACGCTTGGGGCGAAACATGGGGTCCTTTAATGAAATGATTATCAGCAGGCCATCAACTGGACCTTGCAGCACTGAAGAAGTTGCTGTGATTGCAGAAAAGGCTTACCAAAACAATATCGGTGCATTTGTTGTTCCAAGCCGTCTGGCCGATGAGATTGTTTACAATGGCATTCTCTTAAATTACGAAGAGTTCTATTATGCGGTTGTCCATTGCCCCTATCTCTTCGCTAAAGGTGTTGTCTGTATTTTTGACGGCGACACCGCCACAAACTTTACTCTGTACAAGAACCTTGGAAGACTGGATGCCTTTGGCTATCGTAAGATACTCTACTGCAACGAGAACACCATCGTTGCCAATGGTGGTAAAACGATAAGAGAGTATAGCGACGGTTATCCTATTCCGATTCAAAAATTCTAAAGGAGGTATTCGTATGTTCAAAGTCAATCCAGACGGCATGCGAATGGAGCCGACTCCGGAGCGAGTTCTCGCTGTTTGCCGCTTGGTTTCCCATAAAAGCATGAGCCGTGATGAAGTGCGTCAGTGCATGACATTGGGTATCAATGATGAAAAAGAACTCGACCAAATCAACAAGTCAATCAATGTGGCCCTCGAAGAACTTGCCCTCATCAAAGCTGATGCTGACAATTTGGTCTTAGCTGTTGATCCCAATATAATCGCTTCATCTAAAGCTTTTCGGCGGTATGTGAGTGCTCGGGTCTTCTCTGCGAAAGACACCACATTTCACATGTTCACCAAATGGCTGATTGCTCAAAATGAGCGAATCTTTGCGCTGAAGTCTTGGGAAGGTATGGCTAAGACCTGTGCTTCCGAAGTGAAAGAGCTGGCTGCACTGAATGAAAACGCTGTCCTGGGATGGCGCTTTTGGGCGGCTTTTTTAGGACTTGGCTATTTGAGCGGAACAATGATAATCCCCAATATGAAGCTGCGGTTAGAAGATGTATTGGCAACTACATACACAGAAAAGTTCAAATATAACGAGACTGTTCTTGCCCAGGACTTCATACTTTGGTTGAGCACAAAAATCCCCGAAGTTGAGATTGGCAGTAATCTTCCTCTGGCTCTTTCTGCTGGTCTTCGCACACTGCATGAAATTGGTCTCATTAAGCTTGAAACATGGTCTGACTCCACTCCAGTCATGCTCTACTATGTAGACGGTGATCCTATCAATGGTTTCACACATATTTCGGTGAAGGAGGCGATGGCCTCATGAAATGGGAACAGTATCGTTCTGTAATGGAACGGTATGCGATTAAAACAGATGATATGGCCACTGAAGATGCCTATTTCATGTCTACTCACATGCCGTTCTCGTCTCTTGAGCTTTTCCGTGGTGGCTATTATGAAGAGGGAAAAATGCCTGCCCCTACAAAGTTGATGAGCGAAGATGAGGTTTTCGAGCAACTAATCTATAACCCTAACAATGAGCATCGTATGGTCATTGTGCGAGGCAATCACGGCACTGGTAAATCTCATCTCATCCGCTATCTAAAAGGCAAGTTTGAAAGAAGCCCCTCTACTATATACAATCCTGCAACGGAGCAGTTGGTTTTCCTGCGTCGTTTGAATAACTCTGTCCGTGGTGCTTTTTCTCAGTTGTTGGAACAGGGGGCCATTAAAGACCCTGATGTTGCGGAGAAACTCCGTAAGTTTGTGATCTCTTCCGATTCCAAAGATGAAGATTCTTTCAAGACAGAGATTTTGTATGCCTATATTGCAGCTGTACGAAACGATGTGTCCGGTGAAACCTACAAAGCGGTTAAGTGCCGTGACATTGCCAGCTACCTTGCTGACAGTCGTGTAAGTGAACATCTATTGCGTGAAGGTGGCGCAATATCCAGATGCTATAATGTCATCACGGCTCCGAGCAATCAGATTCTTCAAGATACCACAATTTTCACAGAAGAAGATTTTAATGTATCTAAAATCATCCGAGCTGTAATGAAACAGGGCGATCCTCAAGCGTCCCTCTTTGCGGCCTCCTTGAAAGGCGATGACGTTGAGATTACCAAACTCATCAACTATCTTAACAGGTTTACGAGAGAGGTCATTCAGCGTTGTGCAGACATTTCCAGTGAAAATGCGGAAACGATTTTTGCTCAGCTGAGACGAGATTTGAAAAAGCAAGGCAAAAACCTAACGATCTTTATCGAAGACTTCACCGGCTTCACCGGAATTGACCAGGAACTCATTACGGCGCTTTCTTATGAGCATGGCGGCGATTACGCAGATCTGTGTCGTGTTACTTCGGTAATCGGCATCACCAACGACTATTATTATGCGTTTCGAGGCAATTTCAAAGACCGTGTAACACACCAAATTGAGGTCACAGAACGCTCCTATGGAACTGACGAGTTTATCATTCAGATGGCTGGCCGGTATTTGAACGCAATTTACTGTGACCCCACACAACTCCATCATTGGACTGACTCCGGTGCAGATTTGAGTGAACTGCCAATCAGTGATTTCACGCCTCCTTGTGAATGGGATACCACAACCATCGGAGAAAAGAAAGTAACGCTATATCCCTTTAACCGCCATGCACTGTTGACTCTGTATGAATCTCTTGCGACAAAAAGCCCGAGAATGTTCTTAAAGAATGTTATTCGCGCCCAGTTAAAAGAATACTTTGATGGCAAGCAGTATGGGGATGGTTGGTATTTCCCGCTTAACCCCAGTAATGTTCAGATGTCCAATGATCCCCATAGTTCTTCCATTGACCGTTTGGAAAGCATGAGTTCAGATGATAAGAACCGACTGAAAGCGGTGTTTGCCATTTGGGGTGATGGTTCTGCATCCGGCGTGAAAGACATCGACGGAACGCTGCGTTTTGGTGGCCTTAATCAAGCTTTCCTTGCAGATGTGGGGCTGAATACCTTTACTGGCATCGGTGAAATCGTGGATAAATCCACTGGCAAAGCTGTATCCCCAGCTGTCACATCCAAACCAGTGACAACCAGTGGAAGCAATTCTGTTCATCATCCTACTACTCCAGAGCATCCCAAGGCCAAGCCCCCTGTCGATGGTGCCACAAAGAATTATCGTAAGTTTAAGGATGATATCACGGCATGGTTTACCAAGGGTGAAACATTGAAATACGATCCCGACTATCGTGGCTGGCTTCGTACTCTTATTCGAGGAGACTCCAGGCAATGTGGTGCAATCAACTGGCAGGATATTGGTATCCCAGCCTATATTGCAGCAGAGCGTCTTTCCGACCTGAGCTGCTACTACATTGACGATCAGAGTTCTCCCACAAATACGGATAGAGCCATTGTTTACATGGACAGAAGTTCCGAAAGCCGCGATGCTCTGATGGCCTTAAATGAACTGAACTACGCAAAAGGTTGGGATTTCGAGGGTGCAGCTTATTACCAGCAGAGATTGATTACTTGGTTGGAACGCAGAAAAGCTGAAATCATCGAAAAAGTTGCCGCTACTAAGCAGGGAGAAGATTCTCTCCCGGTATTGGAGTGGTGCCTTGCGATCCAGTATCTCAAAGCGTGTATCTTGGGACAGAAGGTTGATACGAGTTCGCCCTATTCAGTAATCAAATCTCTGTTTAAGGATTTCAAAAAAGACGATAGCATCAGGAGAGATACCCGTGAGTGGAATGACATGATTCAGTTCATTCTTAATCGCAAAGCTGACTTTGATAGTGCATTGACCTTCTTAAAGCAAGCTTCTGCAACCACAATGGGTGCGGTCCATTTTGCAGTTGATCCCAACACGAAATCCTGTTACAGAACAGACGAGCTGGTGCTCGCTGTTGAAAAACTTATGGCTGCCGACTGGGATATTGAAGCAACATTACCAGGTAGCATCCCACAGAAGCATCTTCTCTATAATCCTGCCACGCTGTTGAAAGCGCTCTATCCCAGCGTTAAAAAAGCCATGACTGCGGATACTCAGGAAGCTGCAAAGGTGGTAGGCAAACTCGAAGAGTATATTGGTGAACTCAACCAGAAGAATCTCATTGATACGCTGTCTGCTATTCAAGAGCTGTTTTCTGTGTTTTCTGCGAATGGAATCATCGGAAGTACAGAGTTGCGGGTCAAGTATGAAAAACCTCCCATTGAGACAGCCAAAACGGTAATGGGGCATGTCAAGCTAATTAACGATGCGGCCTCTGTACAAGCAGTAAAGCAGCTGACGGCATACTCTGGCAACTCGCTACATGTGCTGTATGATTTCCTTAGAGATATTCAGGCGATTGCTCAAAAGGCTGACCAGGAAGGGGCAAAGGCCCAAAAAGACATAGCTGCTACTGGCGGTTTTGCTGGTGCAGAAGCATTGTCTGAAGCTGCCTTGTCCTCTATGGAGGCACTTTACGCTCAGCTTGAGAATATGGAGGTGTACGAAAATGCTGTTAACTGAGACAATCAAAAATTGCACCTCTGCTATCAAAAAACGCCGAGTAACAATCGAAAGCAAGCAGCATGCCGAAACTTACGCAAAGGCGTTGGCACAGCTTGCCCAGGCCACCGAGAGTATTAAAGATACCATTGATTGTGCTGCTGCCATGAAAGAAAAAGGAATTGTCAGCACTTCACTTATGGATGAATCTACTCGCAACGAATTGCTGGCTTGCATCGACGATTGCGGCAACGGTGTTTCTGAAATGCGGTTGACCTTGGAAACTGTTAGGCTTCTGAAATCCAAGGGAGATGCTGTTGCAGCACAAATTAAAATCGTATGGCGTGATGCTGCTCAGAAATATTCTGATGGTCCAAAAGGCTATTTGTCTATGATTGGTGGTCTATCAAATGACCCCAAACGGGCAAAGGACTTGACAGACAGCATCACTCAAACGGTTACTGGAAATCCATCCATCAAAGCAGTAAACAGCCTGGTTTCCTATGTGGCGGAAGCAAAGCAAATTACCGATCAATTCTCTTTGAACCCTGAAATCGAAGACTTCTTAAAGAAGGTCTCTTCTCAGCGGGCTACGGTTTTGGATTTGAGCCCCAATATCATGACATGGCTCAAGGAAAAGAATCTCACAGGCAAGCTGAAGATTAGATTTTAATAAAGGGGTGACATCAAAGACTGATTAAGGAAAGCGGTGCGGATATGTTTTATGAACCCAAAACACTCATCATTGTTTATAAAGATGAGATGCTTGCAAATCAAATGAAAAAGCTTATCGAAACTAAAGATGACACAGACGGCTCTATAACTGGAACAAGGGACAACAGCATCAATGTAGTAACTTGGACAGAAAAAGTGTGGCTTGCCAATAAGAAGGCCGGAAACATTACGTCCAAGGTCTTGTTCCTGGGCAATATAAAAGGCGTTGATGCACTGATTCCTGTCCTTGATATTAAGTTTGAAAGACATGGTGTTCGTTATGGATGGGCCGGAAATCAAGCTGGCATCTATGTAAAGCCCAGCGAAATTAAATCTATTGAGAGCTACTATGCTTTTCACACGGAATTAGAATCTCTGCCTGCACCTCAGATAGTAAAAGATGCTGTCAAGCCTAAGTCCTCTCCCATAAAAAGTGAGGCATCTGAGGTAGAAACCCTATCTACAAATGAAGCAAAAGGATTTGTTGCAAAAAGCAGTGGCCTGCTTAAAAAGGCCAGAGAATCCATCGGTGATGCTGTTACGGATTTAAGAGAAAAAGCCTTCGTTTTCTCTGAGGAAAATTTCAAAAACAAGAAAGCAATGGAGCGGCAGATGTTGTTTTTCGGAGTGATCCATCTGTACAACGAGGGACTTGAGACATTCGTCAATTCATAAGGGTGATCTGTATGGTTAAATTCCAAGATGTAAAATGCGGCTGGGACTTTATGGCCAAGCTTATGGGTGCAGACCTTGCTGGGCAAAGTGCATTTGCTGATTTTACTGCTGCATCTGCACAAAACCAACAGATTGCCGCTCAAAACCAACAAATCCAAGCGATAAATGACGCCATTGACGAATTAGCAAGAAGCATTAACGAGCATCCGCATTTGAACTTGGGTGTTGAACAATTTAAGGGATATGTAGCAGAAGAGTTTCATGCGGCGACTTTCAACTTGGAGGCTATCCGGCAAGGCTCTACACACAGAGCTACTACGCTCCATGAAAACGGGTATGGCAGTGTTGATATAGATACCAACTTCGGTAAGCAGTACAGCTTAAAATATGCCAACACTGCTAAAGACGCAGAGGCATTCCAGGCAGTATTGGATCGAGATACAAGACTGCCCAAATACCACGGACAGGAACGGTTAATTGCTTCAGAGCAACTTCAGGATGCAAAAGCCTGGGCCACGAGACGTGCCGGGAAGGATATACTTACTCGTGAGGATGTTTCTGCATCGCATACCGAAACAGGCAAACACTTGGTGAGTAGAGTTTCTGATGGCGAGGGCGTCGAATCTCACGACCTTACAATTCAAGAATCCAAAGCCATTGCCCGTGAAGCAAAAGAAGGTGGATTTGATCCAGAAAAGCATGGTATCTCCATAGAAACTCCGCTTGCTGAGGTACAGATTGCATATCTGAACCAAGCACTTAAAGCTGGGCTAACAGCCGCAGCGATTACCGCAATAACCCAATTAGTTCCCGAGTTGTATAAGGCAATCGACTACCTCATCAAGCATGGTGAGATAGATATAAATCAAATCAAACAGTCTGGGAAAAAAGTTATCTCCATAAGTGGTGAGGCGTTTCTACGAGGCTCTATTGCTTATGGTGTCCAAATGGCTCTTCAGTATGGCATGTTTGGTGAGGCGTTCAAAAATGCGAATCCAACACTCATTGGTGTAGTCGTTACGGTTGTGCTTGGGACAATTAAGGACAGTATAATGGTTGCCGCAGGAAAAATGTCTGCTAAGGAAATGGGAATGAATTTCGTAGATACATTGGTTATATCTTCGGGTTATGTAGTTTCTATGAAAGTTGGCGGGCTTATTGCACAAGCACTTTGTCCCCAGCTTCCAGGAATCGGTTATGCAATCGGAAGTCTGTTGGGGTGCTCCTTGGCTGTTGTTTATAATATAGGAAAGAATAAATTCATATCTTTCTGTATAAATACGGGGTTTACCTGCTTTGGCCTTGTAGAGCAAAATTATGAATTACCAGAGGCCGTCTTAAAAGAAATGGGTGTTGAGATTGTCCCTATTAACAGAGCAAAAGTAGGTACAGCAACAGTAGATCGTACACAGCCAACATCAAATATCAAGCGTTCGGTATACGAAACCATCAACATTACGGTATTGCGCCGTGGCATAATCGGCGTAAATAAAATCGGCTATGTTCTTTAACAATGATACGAGAAGGCCACGTTAAATAAGTATCCTACTACATAAAAGGCTCTCGATTAGACATCTAATCGAGAGCCTTTAGTCTTATTCAGTCATAGACTTCACATAGTCTATAAGAGCCGAGAAGTCAACCTTTGTATTGTGGTTCCAGGAAATACGAACAGCTTCACTAATCCTCGCTTCATCCAACCCCATTGCAGTTAAAACGTAACTGGGAGCATGACTACCGGAGTTACATGCCGAACCATTAGAGAAAGCATAATCCTCTTTTACCGCAAGGAAGATTCCTTCTGCATCAACACCGTGGAAACTGATATTGACAGTGGAAGGCAGGCAGTGTTCCTGATCTCCATTCAAAGTATAGTTCAGACCTTCCACAGCCTCCAGGAATCTTCGCTTGATCGATTTACAGCTTTCCATGTGGACAGCGGATTCCTTGTCGCTTAGCTGAGCTGCGAGAGCGAAGCCTGCAACCAAAGCCACCGGTGTAGTTCCCGGACGGTATCCGCGTTCCTGCTGACCGCCATACATGAGCGGTTTGACGGGAGGCCGTCTATATGTACGGTCGCGCCGCATAATAAATGCGCCAATCCCCTGGGGGCCGCTGATCTTATGAGCGGTGATACTAAGCATATTGTATTTGGTATTTCGTAAGCTATCATTCAGCTTACCAAAACCTTGTGTGGCATCAACGTGAAAATATGTCTTGGTTCCTGCTAATGCTGCACCGACCTCTTCGATAGGCTGTATCACGCCGGTTTCGCTGTTGACCTGCATCATAGAAACAAGCAGAGTTTTGTCCGTGACGAGGCTGAGAATCTGCTCCGGTTTGATTCGGCCAGACTCATCGGGAGAAACAAAATCCACGACACAACCTTTTTCTTGCAGGTGTTTCATTGCTTCCAAAACAGACTTGTGCTCGATGGATGTGGTAATGAAGTGATTGCGGCCACTCTCAAGAGCATAGTCGAGCAGTCCGAGAATCGCCATGTTATTACTCTCGGTGGAACCGCTGGTAAAGAAAACGTCCGTACTGTCCACAGACAGGATCTCCGCAATGGATTTTCTTGCGGAGGAAACAATTTCTTTGGCGTCAGTGCCAAAAATATGAGTTCTACTGTCTGCGTTGCCATAATGACAGCGATACACATCAATCATCTTCTCCAGAACTCTTTCGTCTATTGGAGCAGAAGCGTTGTAGTCAAGATAAACAGCCATTATGCTTCCTCCTTCGGAAGAGCTGATTTGAGTAGATCGGAGCAATTTTTCAGAACATCTCTTGTGCTGTAATGGTTGATACCTCTGTTCAAATGCAGCCTAAAATACTTTGCGAGAGTTTTTTCATCATCACCAAGCCCATCGTTAATGCAACGTTGGCGGATAACGGCTTCGTAGATTTCGGAATACTCACCAGCGAAGGTAGACCAATCCATTTCTACATTACTGTCGGATAACGGATCGACACCACCAGGGACAGACGGTTCAGCCAATGACCAGCAAAGCGCCCACCGGCAAAGAACATTCCAGTTCTGGACTCCTGTTTTTGCTTTGATGCGGATAAGCCTGTCCTTTTCGGGCTGTGATAATTTGAAATGCTTTACAATCATGGGCTACACCTCCTCAAAATACCCGTGAACAATCGCAGTACACTGTTCCTCTTCACGGTAGAGGAGTGTATAATAATCGACTACGTTATCTCGGACAAGATCGAGATAACGACCATATACTTCTTCGTCCGTAGAGAGAACCATTACCTGCGAACTTGCCGCCGGTAGGTACTTGGTTACAAAATTAGCTCTATGAGAAGAATCCAAACGAGCCATAGGGGTGTCGATGATAACGGGGGCTTTGTAACCGGAAGTCAAGGCCAGTGCCCAAACGATAGCAACTGCAAACATCTGCTGTTCACCGGCAGAGAGCTGGCTCTTCAAAAGCTCGTTGCCATCTAAATCGAGGATAGTGACATCCAGGGTTTTGGAATCAATCTTGATTTCACTTACCAAAGAATCTTTTTCAACAAGTTCAAGGAAACAGTTTGTTGCCGTACTGGATAACTTTTCGACTTTTTCACGCTGTAAACGCACTTTGAACTCACGAAGAACTTCGATGGACATTGCAGCATACTTTACAATACGTGCATTGTCATCATTTGTGTGTTCCTTTTCAGCAATAGCCTTGATTAGCTGAATACGCTTTGATACAAGTGCTTCTCTCTGCCGCTTTAAGCTCTCGATAGCCTCCTGCTGACGCTGATACTCGGCATCTGCAAGGGCTTTTTCCGCTTCAACAGTTTTCAGAGCATCAAAGAGCTGCATGGCCAAAGTCTTTTCATCCGCAGCGCCCAAGTGTGCATCAAGGCTCATCAGCTCGCTTTCCTGAGCATCCACGCGGTTTACAAGCGTATCAATTCGTTGCGTAATATTCTGAAATACTTCTGCAATCAATCTCTGATAGAGCATCATACTTGTTGCAGACATATTCTTTACAGGCTCTTTCGTTGCGCCTTTAGGGATGTGTCCAACCAAAACTTCATTAACAATGTTTTGAACAGTTCTGAGATCTGACTTACTGAGTCCACATGCAGCAAGCCGCTCAAGAATCTGCTGATGCAAATTTACAATAATTCTGTCTGAATAGAGCTTTACTTCTGATTGCTGAGAAGAAAGTTCATTCTCATAAGATTGCGTAACCAAGTTGCGGCACATGAATAGAGGAGTAGAAGCATCCACAGCCAACTGCATGATTTCCTCTTGAACTCTCTCGACTTCTGAGGATATTTTCTGCATCTCCGCTTTAATCGCATCACGGTTACGACCGAGATCTCCGCCTGAAGACCAGAACTCTTTTTCTTTCGCTTCAAGTGCAGCAGCCAAAGTCTCGCATCTGCGTTCCAATGTATTTGCCTGCCTTGTGGATTCAGCAAGACGAGTATCAATATCGGAAATTTGCTTTTCTACCTCTTGATACCCTACATTCTCTTCGCTGCTTTCAAAAGCGGCAAGAGCATTTTTTTTGCGCCGAATTACCTCATCGGTGTGCTCAATAGCCTTCTCAATGGAAGAAACTCCAATCGCAGATTTGATGGAACTTTTAATCTGCTCAAAAGATGTATCATCGGCAAGCTGCGTGATTTTCTCGTTGTTGAAAAAGAAGAAACGGGCAATACCAAAGGGCAGAATTTCTTCGATATAGTAGCTCCAACTTTCACCTAAATACTTATCGACAACGCCATCTTTTTCAACGATAATCTGCTGCTCTACTTTTTTGCCTTTGGCGGTCCAGGTGCGTTTGACACGCAAAGATGTTCCGTCATCCAAGCATAGCGAAACCGCAACATAAGTCTCATCGTCAGTAGCATGCTTGTTGATGTGTTCAAGTAATATCTTGTCGTATGACCGAGCTTTTTCCTGAATATATTTTAGAGCCTGTTTGCCATAGAGAGCAATCAAAATACTGTCATGAAATGTGGTTTTGCCTCTTCCATTCAGTCCGCCAACCAGTGTAATGTTGCGATTGCCGATTTGATCTGTAAGACACATCTCGTGAGTGCCCTTGTATATACCGAAATTATGAAGCTCAACTTTAGTAAAATACATGTTCACTCACCTCAATCCACGAAATCTTCCGGGCTTGCCTCATCCGTAATACCGGAAATTCTATGAGCGCGGGCAGATGCAATAGCCTCTGCATCAGCTTCATCACGATAAAATGCCTTTTTGATTTCCTTTTCAAAATTTAGAATAACATTACGCTTATTTGATATAGCCGCAGCCTTGGCCTCCGTATCCAGAAGCGCCCTCTGCATTTCTGCGAGTAGCTGTTCGTCTGGATACATTTCAGCACAGACTTCTTTAAGAAGTTCAGCTTCCGGTGCACCAAAATATTTGTTTTTGCTAATGATGCCGTCAGAGTATTTCTTACCAGTAACTTCTTCGTAAATCCTTGGCAGAGAATCGTCAAACTCGTGGAACTCATCAAGCCAAAGCTGCCGGATAAATTTGAGTTCTTCCATAGTAATCAGCGGGACATCTTTGATTTCATTCGGTCCAATCTCATGAACCAGAAGTTCAACTTCAAGCAATCTGCGGAGAAAATACTCACGGGTTTCCTTTGTATAAGGGCCATGAACAAGGCGATTATTATGCCATTGCAGACGGCCATCTCTCTTGCGGAAGTCACGGCGGTCACGGTCTGTCTGCCAATCACCGTGTCCTGCAATATCGTTGCGGAACTCAAGCATGGGAAGCATCCATGCCTTTTCCTCATCGTTTTGAATCATGGCAGCCATCGACTTATCTTCAGTAACCATTGTGCAAACCCAGCAACCAAAGCGGCTGTTGCCGCAGCTGGGCGTGGAGGAATCAATCACAAGGGGACACTCACCGTCAGCAGAGGCACCGCTATACATAGCCAGCAGATCCTTGTTGGAGTGCCCCCAAGGATTTGGAACCTGCACAAGATACTGCCAAACATTGTCGTTCAACCAATTCTCGATAGGTGTGAATACATAGGAGTTAGGAAAAGAACCATTTGGGCTGAGATGTGCTCTGTAACGCTTCTTCTCATACCCTTCCAAAACAGCTTTGCGGACAGCACTTTCTGCTTTACGAGAGCCAAGGACCATGATTGCTTCGCTTTCTGCATCGAGTATACTCTTGATAAAGCGATTGGAGGCGTCAATCTTCATTCTGTCGGTACACCAACGAAAGTCACGGCGAGGATAGGGATATCCGCGTCCTATCAGATTGACCCAAAATGTGTTTGTCGTTGCAGGAGTCAGTCTATGAGGAACAATGGGAAGTCCCTGTTCTTTTGCAGATTGCTCCATCTTTTTAAGAGATTCGGTTGCCCAAATTGCCACCACAGGAGACTCAACCAAAGTATCTGTACTGATAACATGTACGGTTTTTTTGAGCTTCTCTCTTGGCAACTCTTGGAGTGCATACCAAACAAGCTGAACAACGGCGGTAGAATCTTTACCTCCACTGTAACCACAAATCCAAGGAATCATATCTTCAAGATACAATTCCTTAATTATCTCTATCACTGATCTTATATCTTCTTTTGTCAGATTAGCCATTTTCCATACCTACCGTTTCAAGTAATACATTTTTCATGTAGCAGGACATAGTGCGTTGTGTTGATCTGTTGGCCGCTACTCTACCATTAACAAACACAAGGTTTTCCCATACCGGATTTGTTTTTCTCCAATCTATGGAGTCAAGGTTTTTCAAATAGTTTTCCCATTTGTCCAGGGGCATTTTAACGAGTGCATTTCCTGCAAAACCTAACGCAACCAGCGTAAGACTAAGGGAGCAAATATAATCTCTTCGAACATCGGAGGACTTCAATTCTCCAGCCTTTACCTTCTGCCACTCGGGAATATGTGTTCCAACTGCATTCCAATACTTTTCTGCAAGACTTATTTTCTTTTGTAGAGGTAGATCAATCCCGCTGAGCAATTCATTGGTTGCAGTACAGATAGCACTTAAAGTGAATAGAGCCTTGGAGCGATTCGAGATTGCAGTCCGTTCTTTTTCAACAAGGCCTTTGAATACATCAACATCTTCAATTACTTTCTTTGCGACTATTGACGATTCCTCGCGTGAATTGAAAAGAATATTGATTGATCTCGTAGGCTTAATTGCATATCTGTTCAAGTCTGAAAACATTTGCTGAGAACGAACCAACCCTTCGTCGCGATAGAACACAACAGAGATATGTTCATTTTTCAATGACGGATCAATTTTCAACGCCTCGGCTATGGCCGCACGCCGGTGTTGTCCATCATTTATCAAAAATCTTGATGTCATAGAAATGCTGATTGTACCCACTTGAGGCGTAATATCAGAAACAGATTGAAAATCCATACTTCCATCCACTGAAACAGTTAGCGCAGAGAACACATAGCTGTCTGGATTGGACAGTATATAATCTCGGATTTCTGGAATACGAGATTTGTTCAATATACGCTGCGATCTAACTTCAGGAGGAAGTTCCTCATCAGCAAATTGAAAGATTTTTGCTATCACTTCCAAGGGTACCATTGAGACGTAATATTCTCTTTGCGCTTGAATTCCTTTTACAGCTGGAAAGACAAAAGCGGCACTACGCATACCGATGGTTCCTTTCTATTTTGGTGTCTGCTTACAGCACGATATTTTTATTATACACCAAAATGGAAGTCTTGTAAACGATGTTTGGATATCTTATGTTTGTTTTATTAGAACAAACAATCACAAACAAAAAATCGTCACCTCTGGAGAAACAAAAAAGCGTTCAAAGAACGCGTAGCCGCAGAATAGAATTCTGCGTTCAACGGGGTTTGGGGGCATAGCCCTCAACAAGCAGCATGTGGCATTTGGATAGCCACATGCATTGCTTGCTACAATATGTTTGACCCCAAGAACGGTGTTGCGCTGGTAATGCT
>ERZ1643251.1304-NODE-1304-length-28798-cov-39.188916_pt1 | contig 28798 bp, 31 predicted proteins | sample MGYA00579261_ERZ1643251 | MGnify/ENA primary metagenome ERZ1643251 (study PRJEB29033, sample SAMEA4952267) | chicken gut metagenome | biome: Broiler Chicken; feature: Gastrointestinal Tract; material: Caecum | place: Ireland | collected 2018 | study: Broiler... | reverse complement strand
ATTGTGTAATAACAAAAGATTTATCTCGTTTAGGTCGTGAACTATATCAAACAGGCAGATATATAGAAGAATATTTTATTGATAACAATATTAGGTATATTGCAATTAATGATGGTTATGATTCTCTTCTTGGAGATAATATGTTGTCTATGCGTTTAACATTTAATGATTTTACATTAAGAGATGTATCAAAAAAGGTTAAATCTTCTCTTACTGCAAAACAAAAAAATGGAGAGTATATAGGAACTTATCCTAAATATGGATATTTGAAAGATCCTGCTGATCACCATAAATTAATAATTGATCCTGTTGCATCACTTGTAGTTAAAAGAATGTTTGAAATGGCGTCTCTTGGAAATAGTTGCTATAAAATAGCATCAGTATTAACTGAAGAAAAAGTTCCAATTCCAATAGTCTATAAGAAAGAATCTAGAGGAGCTTTAATTACAGATAATGATGGATTTGGAATATGGCGACCACAAACGATTAGAGATATATTAACAAGTGAAATGTATATAGGAAATATGGTACAAAATACTTATAATAAGGTAAGATATAATTCAAAAAGAATAAGGGCTACAAAAAAAGAAGAATATATAATTGTAGAAGGAACGCATGAACCTATTATTGATAAGGAAACATTTGAACTTGTTGGTAAATTAATTTCTTCAAAAAGTTTGCGAAAGCAAAGAGAACAAAAAGAAAAATATTTGTTTACGGGTTTATTAAAATGTAAAGAATGTGGTCATAATATAAGTATTTTGAAGAAAAAATGTAAAAAAAGTAATTCACATTATACACAATGTAATTGGTATAGTAAAAAAGGAAAATATGGTGTTTGTAAAATCCATCGTGTAAATTATAATTTATTAGAGGAAGATTTAATTAAAATAATTAATGAAATATGTGATTCTTATTTGAAAGAATATAATAATAAAAAACTTACTTATGATGCTAATAAATTATTAGAATCAGAGATAACAAAACTTCAAAAACAAATTGATATTTTAACCAAAGAAATAAGTAAATATGATACTTTGATCGAGCAAATTTATATTGATAAAGTAGGTAATAAAATACCTGAAAAAACTTTTGATAGTTTGTTAAGTAATTATAATGAAAAATTAGAAATGTCTTCTACAAAGAAAAAAGAATTGTTAGAACAAAAGGAAAAAGTTGAGACAACAATTAAGAGATTTGATTTTGAAAGTTGTAAAACTGCAGTAAGATCATTTCTTAAAACGAAAAAAACGAGTAGAGAATTGATAGTTAATTTAGTAGAAAAAGTTGAAATTGATAATAATAATAATATTAAATTGTACTTTAAATTTCCAGAATTAACATCATATTTAAGGTGATTTTTTTTAAAAACTTTTGTTTACCAAAAAACTTGCAACCATCTTTTTAGTTTACCAAAAAACTTGTAAGGGGTGTTACATTACCATTTTTGTCATATGGTGGATCTTCTTTGCTAATTACTTTATGTAGTATAGGAATAGTTTTAAATATTAGTAGAAAAAAATGTAAATTTTATTAAAATAATTGTTATAATATAATAAAGAGGTATGTTGTATGAGAATTTTACATTGTTTTAATTGGAAATTAATTGATATAATTCCAAATTTAGAAAGAATAAAAGATCAAGGATTTGATGCAATTCAAATTAATCCAATTCAACCACTTAAAGAAGATGGAGTGCAAGAATGGTGGATGTCTTATCAGCCAATAAGTTTTAAGATAGGTAATTATTTTGGGACAAAAGAAGATTTAAAACGATTATGTGAAGAAGCTTCAAAGTATGATATTAGAATATTTGCTGATGTTGTTATAAACCATATGGGAGCTGATGAAAGAGATAATTTTAAACCTCATTCTAAAGTAGATCCTTGTTTGCTGAAACCGGAATATTGGAAAAATAAAGCTAAAGTTAAAGATTGGAAAAATAGGCAAGACGTTATTCATAATTGTATAGATTTACCTGGATTAAATGTATATAATAAAGATGTTGAAGATATGATAGTTAAATTTTTAAATGAATTAGTTGCATGTGGAGCAACAGGATTTAGGTTTGATGCTGCTAAATCAATAGGATTACCTAGTGAAGGATATAGATTTTGGCCTAATATAATTTATAGGTTGGATAAATATGGATTATTTTTGTATGGTGAAGTTATATTTGAAGAGAATAGAAATATTTTAGATGAATATGCAAATTATATGCATGTGTTAGGTAATTATGATTGTTCAGATAAAAATCAAATGGTTAAATATGTTGAAAGTCACGATACATTTTTAAGCGAAGGTCAATTAGGATATACAAAATTATTAGATAGCTCTATTATTTTAAATAGTTATTGTAGTTTGGTTAATTATTTTAATAATACATTATTCTATATTAGACCATTTGATGACACTTGGAAAAGTAAAAAAATAAAAGAAGCTCATAATCGTTGTATTTTAGAACAAGAAAAAATTTTAAGATATCAAAGGAGAAATGGATGATTAAAACTAAAAAACAAGGGTTATTAATAGTTATTTCAGCACCTTCTGGAGCTGGAAAGGGTACAATAATTAATAAAATGCTAGAAAAAAATAATAATTTATGGCTTTCAGTATCAGCAACAAGTAGACCAATGAGAACTAATGATATAGAAGGCAAAACATATTATTTTTACACAAAAGAAGAGTTTGAAAATAAAATTAAAGAAAATTATTTTTTAGAGTATGCTAGTTATGCAGATAATTATTATGGAACGCCTAAAAAATATATACAAGAACATTTAAATAATGGGGAGGATGTAATTTTAGAAATAGAAATACAAGGTGCAATGCAAGTTAAAAAATTAATACCAGAAGCATTGTTTGTGTTTATTATGCCACCATCTTTAAAAGAATTAAAAAAAAGATTAGTAAGTAGAGGTACTGATACCAAAGAAAAAATATTAGAAAGATTTAAAATTGCATATCAAGAAATGAATGAAGTTACTAAATATAATTATGTTGTTGTTAATGATGAAATAGAAATTGCTGCTGACAAAATATTATCAATTATTAAGTCTGAAAAATGTCGTGTAGATAGAATAGAAGAAGTATTTTTAAATACAGAAGAGGAATACATGCACGAAATGTTGATTGATAAGGATTTAGATAATAATTCTTTAGAAATAAATTAAAAAATATGGGATTTCCCATATTTTTTCTAATTTATTCTAGTTATTGAAACACATCCTGAATACAAATCGTTTGGCACTAATTCGAAATCAACATCTGAAGCATTTACTAATCTATAACTACCTCCAGCTGTAGCTTCAAAAATAGCATTTCCATTAATTGTTCCAGTTTGACAACATGATACTTTGTCATGAGTTGATGAATGAGCTATTAATTCAACATTTGGCCAAAATTTTCTAAATTCTATACTTAATGCTTTATCTTCACATTCTTTTCCTTTGTTTCTAACATTAACCCACCAATGAATTGTATATATTCCTTTTTCTGGTATTGAAAAATCACCAGTTATTGGACTATATGATATTTTATTTGAGATGTTAGTATTTTGAAATAAAATTGGATTTTGTTTTGAAACTGTTGAATTTGATAAATCATGTACCATAGCATAACTTTGGAATGATGATCCGGTAGGTCCAGTTGCACCAGTAGCACCTTGAGGTCCGGTAGGTCCAGTGGCTCCAGTAGCACCTTGAGGTCCAGTAGGTCCAGTTGTTCCAGTAGCCCCTTTTGGTCCGGTAGGTCCAGTTGCACCAGTAGCACCTTGAGGTCCGGTAGGTCCAGTGGCTCCAGTAGCACCTTGAGGTCCAGTAGGTCCAGTGGCTCCAGTAGCACCTTGAGGTCCGGTTTGCCCAGTAGCACCAGTTACACCTTGAGGTCCGGTTGGCCCAGTTGCACCAGTAGCACCTTGAGGTCCAGTAGGTCCAATTGGCCCTTGAATTCCATCAGCACCAGTATCTCCGGTTCTTCCTTGAGGCCCAGTAGCTCCAGTAGCCCCTTTTGGTCCAGTACATCCACATGGTCCAGTAGGTCCAGTTGGCCCAGTTGGTCCAGTAGGACCAGTTTCACAAATATCAATTAAACATTTTATTACTTGACAAAGACAATCGTTATCACAATTAGAATTATATTCAGTTAAATTGTTATCCATATTTAATTCTCCTTTCGTTTATATATTATGTTTAAACTTAAAATTTGAATAAACAAATAACTATCATTGTAGAAATACTTATTTTTTTGATATAATTATATAGGTGAGAAGTATGAGTAAAATAAAAATAATGGATGAGATTTTAGCTAATAAAATAGCAGCAGGAGAAGTTGTTGAAAGATGTGCTTCAGTTGTAAAAGAATTGGTTGAAAATAGTATTGATGCTAATAGTAGTGAAATAAAAATTGAATTAAAAGAAGCAGGTACTAGTTTAATTAAAGTAACTGATAATGGAATAGGAATGGATAAAGAAGATGCAATTCTTTCTTTTAATAGACATGCTACAAGTAAAATAAAAAATGAATCTGATTTATACAATATTAATACTTTAGGTTTTAGAGGTGAAGCTTTAGCTAGTATTGCTTCAGTTAGTAATGTATTGCTTAAAACTAGTCAAGGAGAAATAGGAACACTAGTTAATATTAAAGGTGGTAAAATAATTAAAGTTGAAAATACTGAAGCTAGAAAAGGTACTGTTTTTGAAATAACTGAATTGTTTTACAATACACCTGCTAGATTAAAACATTTGAAAAGTTTATATACTGAACTTGCTAGTATAACTGATTATGTTAATAAAATTGCTTTATCTCATCCAGAAATTAGATTTACTTTAATTAATAATGGTAATACTATTTTAAAAACAGATGGTTCTAACAATTTACTTAAAACTATAAGTAGTATATATGGCATGGATGTAGCTCGTAAAATGTTAGAAATAAACAATGAAGATGATGACTATATTATAAATGGTTTTATTAGTCTACCTGAAGTAAATAGATCAGGAAGAAATCATATTATTACTTTAGTAAATGGTAGAGTAGTTAGAAATCAAGAATTAAATAAAATAATTAATGATAGTTATCATTCTTATAAACCAGATAATAGATATCCTATCGTTGTTATAAATATTGAATTAGATCCTAGTTTAGTAGATGTTAATATTCATCCTACTAAAATGGATATTAAATTTAGTAAATTAGAAGAATTATTAGATTTAGTAAAAAAAACAATTATTAATAAATTAAATAAGCAAACGTTAATTCCTGTAATAGAACAGCCGATTAATGATTTTAATGAATCAATTATTAAAGAAAAAGTAATAGAAACTAAAGAAGAAAAAGAAGCATTAATACCAATAAAAGAAGTATTGCCTAAAAATGAAAAAACAAAATATGAAGAAATAACTTTAAATTTTGATAATGAAGTAATTAAAGAAGAAGAGTCAAAATATGAAGAAAGACTACCTTTATTATATCCAGTTGGCTTAGTTCATGGAACTTATATAGTTTGTCAAAATGAAATAGGTATGTATTTAATTGATCAACATGCTGCTAAAGAAAGAGTAAATTATGAATTGTTTTTAGATAAATTGTCTAATCCAATTAAAGATAAAATACCACTTTTATTACCAATGACAATTGAATTATCTAATAATGAATATATTATTTTAAAAGAAAATTTTGAATTTTTAAATAATATGGGATTTGATATTGAAGAATTTGGTATTAATTCTGTTATTATTAAATCTCATCCTATTTGGTTAACTAAAGGATTTGAAGATTTACAAATAAGGAAAATTATTGAAGCAGTTATCCATAAAGAAAAAGATTTTGATTTATCTAAATTTAATGATCATTTATCTGCCACTTTAGCTTGTAAAGCAAGTATTAAAGCTAATACTAATTTAAGTATTAATGAAATGGAAGAATTAATTAATGATTTAAGAAAATGTCATAATCCATTTAATTGCCCACATGGTAGACCTACTATTATTACATTTACTAAATATGAATTAGAAAAAATGTTTAAAAGAAGTGGATTTGAAAGTTTAAAATAAAGGAGAAAAAAATGGATATTGATTTTAAAGAAAGTGATTATAGATTTTTAGTTAGATGTTCAGCTTTTATTATTAATTCAAAAAATGAGATATTATTATTTAAGTATAAAAATGCTGATTATTATTTATTGCCAGGTGGAAGAGTAAATAAATTAGAAGATAGTAAGATAGCAATAATAAGAGAAATAAAAGAAGAATTAGGAATAGAATTAGATTTTAAACTATTATATATTTTTGAAAATATTTTAAAAGAAAAAAAAGTTCAAAATATAGATTTTTGTTATTATACAAAATATGATGGCGTAATAACTCCAAAGGAAGATAAAAATCAAATATTTCAATTTGTTGATATAAAAAAAATAGGAGATTATAATTTAAAACCTTCTATTTTAAAAGATATTATTAAAAAATTTGATATTAATTTAAAACATTTTATTAATTATGAGTAAATTATTGAGTTATAAGTTAATTTATAGTATACTTATAGTTAGGAATATTTAGTTGTTGAGTGTCTACCGAATCTCTAAAGAGAGGAGGTTTGATAAAATGTCAAAAAGAATTTTTATAGTAAAAGTTCTAAAACACATCATTATCATTTTATCACTTCTTATCATAATGATAATAGTAATAAAAAAATGACACTTAATTCTATTAAGAATTAAATGTCTCACCAAAAAATATAAGTAGACATTCAACATACAAAAACTGAATGTTCCTTTTTAATATATGCAAGTTTTTCACTTACATACTAATGATAACATATATTTAATATTTTTGCAATACAAATTAACTAAAAATTAAAATAATTATTGAGTTATAAGTTAATTTATAGTATACTTATTATTAGGAATATTTAGTTGTTGAGTGTCTGCCGAATCTTCTAAGAGAGGAGGCTTGATAAAATGTCAAAAAGACTTTATGTAATAAAAGTTCTAAAACACATTATTATCATTTTATCACTTCTTATCATAATGATAATAGTAATAAAAAAATGACACTCATTTAGCAAATGAGTGTATTACCATATTTTAGGTAGACATTCAACATGCAAAAACTGAATGTTCCCTTTTTAATATATGCAAGTTTTTTCCTTACATACTAATGATAACATATATTTAATATTTTTACAATATAAATTAACTAAAAATTAAAATAATTATTGAGTTATAAGTTAATTTATAGTATACTTATTATTAGGAATATTTAGTTGTTGAGTGTCTGCCGAATCTTCTAAGAGAGGAGGCTTGATAAAATGTCAAAAAGAATTTATGTAATAAGAGTTCTAAAACACATTATTATCATTTTATCACTTCTTATCGTAATGATAATAGTTATAAAAAAATGACACTTAATTCAATAAAGAATTAAATGTCTTCCAAAAATCTAGGTAGACATTCAACATTACAAAACTGAATGTTCCCTTTTTTATTATATGCAAGTTTTTCGCTTACATATTAATAATATCATATATTTTTAATTTTTTCAATATTTTGTGTTATAATAGTTGCAATTTTAGGAGGTGAAAATATGGTGTCTCAAGAAAGAATTAAAGATTACAAAGATTGGTTTGAAAATTTATCATTTTTCTCATTTAATTCATTTATATTAGATGAAATAGAAAATTTATGGAATTTGTTAAATTATATTTATTCTAATTATTTAGAAGTTTTAAAAAGCGTTGAATTTGAAAAAAATGATATTTCTTTTGTTAGTTTAGAAGAAAATATCTCTATGGCACAACAATTTTTTGATAAGTACCATATAAATATTTCAATAAAAGATATGATCAAAGCTAATATTTTAACTTTTAAGAAAATAGCTGATCAAAATTCAAAAGAAACAGCAGGATCATCATATTATGATGGAGAAAAAAATAAAAAAATTGAAGTATATTTGGATGATACTATTATTGATAGTGGTGTAATAATTCATGAAATTATGCATTATTTAAATCAACCCGAAACTGAAAGAAGTTTCGTAAGTGATTTATTAACAGAATCAGTATCTTATGGGATAGAATTTATTTATGTTGAAGAATTAAAAAAATCACCATATTATAACGAAGCGGAAAGGTTTATGAAAGTTGCGGCTCGTATAATTTATCGATTGATGGATAAAGTTTATTATATTTATAAATTAATTTTGTTATATAAAAAAGAAAAAGATATAAGTTTAGAAGCATATAATAAAATATTTAAAGATAATAATTATGAAAAAATGTTATAGTGTTTTGAACAATATGCAACTGAAAAAAGTTTTATTGTTAGAGATACATGGAACGTATTAGGATTTCCTATAGCAATTTATATGTTAGAAACATATAAAAATGATAATGATTTTATAAAAAAAATAATAGAATATCATGAAGCAATAAATGAAAAAAGTTATCAAGAATGTTTAAGCATTATAGGATTAAGTAGTGATAAGGATTTTATAGATAAAATAAAATCATCTACAAATAGTTTTCTAGAATCATTATGTAATCAAAAAGTTAAGAAATTATAATAAAATATTTTAATTTATGATATAATTAAATTGTTGAGGTGAGATTATGCGATTAAGTGAAAACTTTTTCTATACATTTAGAGAAGATGTTAAAGATGAAGAAACTGTAAGTGGCAATCTACTTGTTAAAAGTGGAATGGTTAAAAAAATAGGTAATGGAATTTATATGTATATGCCACTTGGTTTAAAAGTATTAAAAAATATTGAAAATATCATTAGAGAAGAAATGAATAAAGCAGGCGCTAATGAATTATTGATGCCTAATTTATTACCAGAAGATGTATATATAAGTAGTGGTAGAAGAGATAATTTTGGTCATGATATGTTTAGTTTAAAAGATAGATATAATAGAAGTTTAGTACTAGGTCCTACTCATGAAGAATTTTTTGTAGAAGCTGCTAGAATGAAAATAAAATCATATAAAGATATGCCTTTTAATTTATATCAAATAGGAAACAAATATCGTGATGAACCAAGACCTAGATATGGATTAATAAGAGTAAGAGAATTCTTTATGAAAGATGCTTATAGTTTTGATACTTCATTAGATAGTTTAAATAAATCATATATGAAAATGTTTAATGCTTATAAAAATATATTTGATCGAATTGGTATTGATTATCGTATCGTAACAGCTGATACAGGAGTTATGGGTGGATTATTAAGTGAAGAATTTCAAGCAGTAACTGATATTGGTGAAGATATATTGGTTTTATGCGATTGTGGATATTCATCTAATATCGAAGTAAGTGAATGTGTGATAAATAAAGAAAAAGCTGAAAAGTATAAAGAAAAAGAATTAGTTCATACACCTAATGCTAAAACAATTGAAGAAATATCTAAATATTTAAAAGAAGATAAAGATAAATTTGTTAAAACATTAATTTATAAAATAGATAATACTTTATATGCTTGTTTAGTAAGCGGCGATAGAGAAATTAATGAAACAAAATTAAGAAAATTATTAAATGGTAAAACAGTTGAATTAGCATCATTAGAAGAAGTAGAAAAAGTTACTAATGCTAAAGTTGGCTTTGCAGGTCCAATCGGTTTAGATATTAAAATAGTAATTGATAATGATATTTTATATAAATATAATTATATAGTAGGTGCAAACAAAACGGATTATCACTATAAAAATGTAAACACATCAGATTTTAAATATGATTATGTAGGAGATATTAAAAATGTTAAAGAATTTGATGTATGTCCAAAATGTGGAAAAAAACTATATTTTAAACATGGTATTGAAATAGGTAATACATTTAAATTAGGTACTAAATATTCTAAGGCATTAAATTTAAATTATTTAGACGAAAACAATGAATTAAAACCAGTTGTTATGGGATGTTATGGTATTGGTTTAGGTAGAATAATGTCTTCTTTAGTAGAACAAAGAAATGATGAAAATGGTATTATTTGGCCAATTGAAATTGCTCCATACAAAGTAGCTATTGTTTTAATTGATAAAAAAGATGATATTCAAAAATCAATTGCTAATGCAATATATAATAATTTAAATAAAAATAATATTGAAACAATATTAGATGATCGTGATGAACGAGCAGGGGTAAAATTTAATGATATGGATTTGATTGGTATTCCATATCGAATTACAGTTGGCAAAAAAACTAAAGATAATTTAGTAGAATTAAAAATAAGAGAAACAAATCAAGTATTTGATGTTCATGTAAATGATATTGTTTCAAAAATTGATGAATTAATTTAATTCGACAAAATATAACTGATTAATAGGGTATAATTAAAATGGTGAGAATATGAAAAAATATTTATTAACTATAATTGTATCTTTATTAGTCGGTTTTTTATTATCTTTTTATATGTTGAAAGAATATGAAAGTGTTAATATAATACCGGTATTTAATGTGAAAGAAACAGCTTATTTAGTTCAACAAGGTGTTTATTCTAGTATGGAAAGTATGCAAGAAAATACCTCACATTTAACTGATTATATATATAGTGTTATTGACAATATGTATTATGTTTATATTGGTATTTCATTAGAAAGTGATAATGTAAATAAAATTCAAGAATATTATAAAAATAAAGATATAAAAACAATTATTAAAACAACAACAATTTCAGATAATGATTTAATAAATTCTTTAAGACAGTATGATATGGTTTTGAAAGAAACAAATGAAGAAGAAACAATAAAGGAAATAATTAAACAAACATTAAGTAAATATAAAGAGGAGGGATAAGTATATTAATTAAAGATATTCCAATAAATGAACGACCTCGTGAAAGGTTAATTAGTAATGGAGTAGAATATTTAAATAATGAAGAATTATTATCAATATTATTAAAATGTGGAACAAAAGATTTATCAGTTAAAGAACTTGCTAATAACATTTTAAAACAAATTAATAATATTAATAATTTAAAAGATATTAATTATCAAAACTTAATTAAAATTAAAGGAATAGGTAAAGCAAAAGCATGTGAAATTTTAGCTAGTATTGAATTAGGTAAAAGAATTAATAATAAAATAAATAATATTAATCAAATAAAAATATATTCATCAGAAAATATATTTAATTATTACAAAGATAAATTAAGTGATAAACTACAGGAACATTTTTATTGTGTTTATTTAGATACTAAAAATCATATTATTAAAGATAAATTATTATTTATCGGTACAATTAATCAAAGTTTAGTTCATCCTAGAGAAGTGTTTAAAGAAGCATATTTATTAAGTGCAACAAGTATTATTTGTATTCATAATCATCCATCAGGTAACGTTAATCCATCTAATAATGATATTATTATTACTAAACAATTAAAAGAAGTAGGAAAGTTATTAGGAATTAATGTATTAGATCATCTAATAATTGGTAAAGATACTTATTACAGTTTTAATGATAATGGATTATAATTATTTACTCATCTTATTATTTGTGATAAAATTAAAATAGTAGGTGGATTTATGAAAGAAGAAAATATTAAAAAATTTCTTATTTGTCTTATATTGGGAATTTATGCAGGAATATTTCCAATATTAATAGTTTTAATATTTGGCCCATTTATAACTAATATTGGAATGGAATTGTTATTTCTATTTTTAATTGTTGTGAATACAGGAACTATTATTAAAATATGCTTAGATTATATTAGATATGGTGATAGATCGCTTCCTTTAAAAAAAGCAGAAAGATTCACTAATAATGATATGATAATAGCTGAACTAGCTAAATTAGACACATATCAAAAAACATTAGTGATAGATAATAATTTAATTGTTATAAATGAAGCAGGAATATTTGAATTTGTAAGAATAAATAAATCCGGAACTATAAAAGGAAATATAAATGACGATTATTGGTATATAAATGACAAACAAATAAAAAATCCTTTCATATTAAGAAAAGATACTTTTAATTATGTAATATTAAATAGTCATTTAATATTTAATGTAACTGGTGTGTGGTTAACAACTAGAAAGTTATTATATAATACAGTTGATAAAAGATTAAATAAAAGAGTATATAATAAAGAACAAATAGATAAAATATATAATGACTTGTCAAATAATGTCAAATTATAAGATATTAGTTGCCAATTATAAAATAATAGTTTATTATTAATATGGGGAAGGTGATTAGATGATATATCCATCAATTGATAAATTATTAAATCAAGTAGGATCTAAGTATTTATTAGTAAATGTAGTTGCTAAAAGAGCCCATGAAATAGAAAAAACAGAACATTATCAACTAAAAGAAAATGAATATGTTTCTAAAAAACCAATTGGAAGAGCATTAGAAGAAATAGCAAATAATAAAGTAAAAATTCATTGACATTTATTTACACTAGTAAATTAAAAAATATTGACTATAAAAATGTAAATTATTATAATAAAAAATGAACTACTCCTTGTAGGAATAGTTCGCATAAAAGAATAAAAAGGGGTTGGCTAGTGTGATACTAGCGCCAATTCGAACATTTCCGAATTGGTACTATATATACTAATTCAAAAGATTGATTTTGTCAACCTTTTTTTATTATTTTAATGAATTTTTTAATGTATTTAATATAAAATCTTTATTATTTTCGTCACTATTAGTCCATAGTACTTCAAAAAACACTCCTAAACCAGGTAAAGTAATTTCATCTTTTTCTTTAATTGAAGCTTCAATAGAAGCTTTTATTTCATCTATTTCTGATCCTTTAAAATTAGAAATAATATGTTTTCTTATATCGATATTCATATAATCATCCTTTCAAATTTATTTTGTCTAAAAAAAAATAAAATATGTATTTATTTTTTATTTAAATTATTATATAATGTTATTGGAGGTTAAGAATATGGAAGGTTGGATTATTGCTTTAATAGTAGGAGGAATTGTTTTATTAATTTTATTATTTATTGGAACAACTTATAATAGTTTAGTTTCATTAAGAAATAAAGTTAAAGATCAATGGGCTCAAATTGATGTATTATTAAAAAGAAGAACTGATTTAATTCCTAATTTGGTTGAAACTGTAAAAGGTTATGCAAAACATGAAAGTGAAACATTAGAAAATGTTATTGCAGCGAGAAATAAAGTAGTTGATGCAAAAACAACTGAAGAAGAAATTAAAGCAGATGGAGAATTATCTAGAGCATTAGGTAGACTTATGGCAATAGCAGAAGCTTATCCTGATTTAAAAGCTAATACAAACTTTTTAGATTTACAAGCTAATTTAAAAGATACGGAAGATAAGATTCAATATGCTAGACAGTTTTATAATGATGCAGTACTTATTTATAAAAATAAACTAGAAATGTTTCCTTCTAACATTATTGCTTCAATGTTTGGATTTAAGCAAGAAGCATTCTTTGAAGCTAGTGAAGCTGATAAAGAAGTACCAAAAGTACAATTTTAAAAAGCTTACTTATGTAAGTTTTTTTTAGGAGGTAAAAATGAAAAAATTATTCATTCTATTTTTCTTTTTCTTTTTCTTTTTTATTCCAATTGTAAATGCTGATTACCAAGTAACCGATTACAAAATAGATATGACAGTTTTAGAAAATGGTGATATTGAAGTAATTGAAGTGTTTAAAATGGAAGGTGAATATAATGGATTTGAGAGAATAATTAATTATAAAAATAATTATATTGGCTATAAAGGAGAAAAATTAGCGAGTGTCGATGGTAATTTGTATAATATTTCATCTATTCAATTAAATGAAGTAAGAGCAATTAATTATGATGATAAATTAACTTTAGAAGAATTAAAAGAAAATGGTGATTTATTTAAAAAAGTAGATCTAGCTACTAAAGGTGAGCATGGTGTTTATACAATTACTAAAGATGAAAATAGTGAAATATTTAAAATATATAATCCATCTAAAATGAATAAAGATTTTTATTTAATTTATACACTTAAAAATGTTGTTATTAATCATAATGATGTATCAGAATTTGCTTTATTTTTGTTTAATCAAATAGAAGAAGAAATAAAATCTTTAGAAATAACTATTCATATTCCTAATAATTTAGAATTATTAAAAGGTTATGTTCATAAAGATGGTACTATAAAAATAATTGATGAAGAAACATTACAAATAAATGTTAAAGATTTAAAAGTAAATGATAATCTTGATATAAGAGTAGTTTTTGATAATAATATTGTTAAAGCAAATAAAGTAACAACTGAAAATGTTTTAGAAAAAATAGAAGATTTAGAAAAAAAATTTGAAGAAGAAATAAATAATCCTTTAGATGATGAATATATTAAAGTCCAAGAGGAAGCATATCAATTAGTAACTAAAGTAGAACAAACATATAATAGAACAGATTATGAAAATGCAGTAATATCAATCAATAAATTGAAAGAAAAAGATGAATTAAAAATAAACTTATTAATAAGACTTATGAATGTTGAACCTAAAATAGAAAGAAAAGAAACAATTACGAAAGTTATTTTAAGTAGTATTTTATTAATTTGGTCAATTGGTATCATAATAATTATTTATCAACTGTATAAAAAAAATAGTAAAAATATAAATAATAAATTAGAATTAATAGATATTGGATATATTATGCGAAGAAAAATAACTAATAATGATTTTGCTGCATTATTACTTTCTTTAAACGCTAATAAAAAAATAACAATAACTAAAACTAATGGAACCTATAAATTAAAACAAAATACAAAAGATTTATCCATTATAGAACAAAAACTAATTAAACTTATATTTGAAGAAAATGAGGAAACAACATTTACAAAAATTAAAAAAAGAGCAATTAATAATTATGACAATTTTATTAATAATTATTCTAATCTTTTAAATACAACTATGAATGAAATAAATAAAAAACATTATTATGAAAATTTACTTTTTATTAAAATAATAGGAATTTCTTATTCTATTTTAGGAATAATTATGAGCATATTTTTAATAGGTAAAGATACTTACTTTTCATCATATACAACACTTTTTATAGCGGTAATTACATTGATATTTTTAGTATTGTTTTATAAACGAACACCAGATGGATTAAAAAAATATCAAGAATTAAAAATGTTAAAAAATAATATTGATATTTTAAATAAAGAAGATATAATCAAATCAATTAGTTTAGGATGTTTTGGTAACGCAAGTAAATTTTATCAAGATATTGTTTATCAATTTGATGATGTTATTAAAAGTGCTTATTTAAGCAAAAAACAAAAACATGAAGAATTTATAAAAATATAAAAAATGAAGTTTAATTGACTTCATTTTTACATCATTTGATAATTAGAATTATTGTAAGGATTGTTTGAGTTAACTAAATTTTCTAAAGCAGTTACTCTTTTTTCTAAGTTAGTGATTTGATTCATCCAATCTTGATTCATTGTTTGATTAGGCATTTGTTGATATGGCATTTGACTAGGCATTTGTTGAAAAGACATTTGGTTAGGGATTGGCATCATTGGCATCATTGGCATTTGACTATACATAGAATATTGCATACCACAGTCTCTATTTTTTTTCATAATTTTCCTCCTTTGTTCTAATTAATTATATGCTTTATAAAAAAAATGGTGTATAATTATGTTTGGTGGTATTATGCGATTAAGAAATATTAAAGGTGCACAAAATATAATAGAACAAAGTTCATATTTGATTAGTGAACCATTTAATCATAAAGGCAAATTTAAAGAATTATTTGGTAATGATAATAAAATAGAAGTTGAAATTGGAATGGGTAAGGGTAATTTCATTATTGAAAAAGCTAAATTAAATCCTGATATTAATTTTATTGGTATTGAAAAATATCCAACAGTTTTAGTAAGTGCATTAAAAAAATTAGAAAATACAAATTTACCTAATTTAAAAATAATATGTATCGATGCTAATTATATAGATGAAATATTTGATAAAGAAATAACTAAAATATATTTAAATTTCTCTGATCCATGGCCTAAAAAAAGACATGCCAATAGAAGATTAACAAGTTTTACATTTTTAGATAAATATAGTAAAATATTTAAAGGTGATTATTTAATAGAAATGAAAACAGATAATAGAAATTTGTTTGAATATTCGTTAGTAAGTTTAAGTCAAAAGGATTATATTTTAGAAGAAGTAAAATTAAATTTATATGATGATTTAGATTTAGATAATGTTCAAACAGAGTATGAAAAAAAATTTGTATCTATTGGATTGCCTATATATAAATTAAAAGTTATACATAAAATTGACAAAAACTAATTGCCAAAATATTGTAAAATTTGTTATAATATATATGAGTAGGTGAGTCATATGAAAAAAGTGTTACTTCTTTGTTTGCTACTTTTATTAACTGGATGTTCTGTCGTTAGAATAGATACATCAAGTGTTGATAATATTGTTAATGTAGTTTTATCAAAAGACAATCAACTATATAATCATATTGGTAAAGGTTATAAATACTATATTCCAAGAGGAGTATCTTATATTGATACAAATGATTATAATGATGTTTTATATTCTAATGGTATATATTATTATTTATATATTGACATAATAAGTTATTATTATGATAAAGTGCAACAATATGAAGTAAATGAAAATGCTTATTATTCAAAAAGTATTTCTATAAAGGATAAAGAAGGATATTTAGAAATAAATAAACAAGATGATGATCGTTATTTTATTGAATTTATGTATAATTATTCAAAAATTGAAGTAATAGCTGAGTATGATCAAATAAATGACATTGTTTTAAATGCTACATACATATTATCAACTATTAAGTTTAATGATAATGTTATAGAAGCAATGTTAGATGATAATTTTTTGGTAAGTGAAGAAAAATATGATATATTTACTTCTAAAAAAGAAACAAACGATTTTTTGAAATTAGAAGAAGAGGTGGAATAAAATGGGATTATTTGATAAAGTCAAAAATTTATTTACAGAAGAAGAGGAACCTATAAAAAGTGAAGTTATTCAAGTTGAAATTCCAGCTCCTGTTAAAGAGAAGAAAGAAGAAAAAATTGAAGAAGAACCTAAAAAAGAAATTAAAGAAGAGAAAAAACCTGCACCTATATTTTTTGATGATGCATATTTTAAAGAACTAGAACAACCTAAAAAAGAAGTAAAATCAAGTTATTTAAAGGAACAAAATAAAGTAAAAGAAGAAAAGAAACATTTTAAACCTACACCAATTATTTCTCCTGTTTATGGTGTTTTAGATAAAAATTATAATAAAGAAGACATAACGCCAACAAAAAAAACACATTATACTAATACTACAATAACTATCGATGAGGTAAGAAAAAAAGCTTATGGTACTTTAGAAGATGAATTAGAAAATACAATTAATAATTTGGTTGTTCCTAATGATAATAATGATGATGATTTATTTGATGAATTAATTGATAAAGAAGAACCAATTAATATTATTGAAGAAGAAGAACACTCTAATATGGTAGCTGAATCAATGGATAAAAAACCAATTACTGAAAGTGAGTTATTTGATTTAATTGATAGTATGTATGAGAAAGGAGAATAAAAATGGTTGTTGATTTAAAAGAACTATTTGTTGTAATATTATTTATTTCTTTGATTATACTAATAATAACTACAACTGTTGCAATGATTAATTTAATTAAAACTTTAAAGAAAGTAAATAAAATTGTTGATGATGTTGATTATAAAGTTAGTAAATTAAATGGTTTGTTTGATATAATTGACAATACAACTGATGTCATAAATACTTTTAGTGATAAAATAGCTACAGGTATATCAAATGGTATTAGTTGGCTAATTAATAGAAAAAAGAAAGGTGATAATGATGAGTAAGAAAAAAAGTGGTTTTGGAAAATTTTTATTAGGTGCAGGAATTGGAGCAGGATTAGGTATATTATTTGCTCCTAAAAAAGGATCAGAAACAAGAAAAGAATTAAAATTGAAAATTGATGAATTGATTGCTAAAGCAAAAGAAATTGATATTGATGAAGTAAAAGAAACAGTTGAAACTAAAATAGAAGAAATTAAAGCTGAATTAGAAGATTTAGATAAAGAAAAAGTTTTAAAAATTGCTAAGAAAAAAGCAAAAGATATTGAAACGAAAGCTGAAGAGTTGTTAAATTACGCAATTGAAAAAGGAACACCTGTGTTAGAAAAGGCAGCTAATTCAGTAAAAGAAAAAACAATTGAAGTTACAAAACAAATATTAACTAAATTAGAACAAAACTAATTTAGTTTTTTTGTAAAGTAAAAAAAATATTTTTAAATCTTTCTAAAATATGATATAATTATATAGAAGGTTAAGGTGTAGGTAATGAAAATATGTAAAATATTTTTTAAAATAATATTTATATGTTGTTTGTTAATTTCTAATTTTTATATTCCTAAAGTAGAAGCTAAAACAATAGGAGAATTAAAGCAAGAATTAGCTGACTTGAAAGAAGAATATAAAAATAATCAATTGCAACAACAATTAACAGAAGAAGAAATTGCAAAAACAAAGGTAAGAATAACAGAAATAAGAACAAGAATAACTGACATTCAAAAAAATATATATGATTTAAAAAATACAATTGAACAATTAAATAAGGATATTGAAGCTAAGGAAGAAGAAATAAAAGATATATTATTATTTTTTCAATTAGCTAATGGTGAAAATGCTTATTTGGAATATGCTTTCGGGGCAAAATCATTTACTGATTTTATTTATCGTTTAGCTGTTTCTGAACAATTAACTTCATATAATGATGAATTAGTTGAAGAATATAAAGCAGATATAGAAGAAAGTAAAAAGAAATCAGAAGAATTGTCACAAGAAGAAATCGATTTAAATAATGAACGTGATGATTTGGAAGTTGAAATTGCTAAATTAGGTGATAGATTAGCTGAATTAGATAGTGATGCTATTTCAATTGAAGAACAATTAGAAATGAAAGAATCAGAGTTAGAATTATACACTTCTTTAGGGTGTAGTGATAATGAATCTATTGAACAATGTGCTGCTAATATCTTACCTCCAGATACAACTATGTGGCGACCAATTCCAACCGGATATATTTCTGGTTATTCAGGATGGAGAATAAGTCCTATTAATGGTAATGAAGAATTTCACCATGGATTGGATATGTCTGATAGTGGTGCTAATTATAGAAACTATCCAATATATCCAATTGCTAATGGACTTGTAGTATATGTTGATAATAGTGATACATCTTCATGTGGTGGTAATAAAGTGTATATTCAACATTATATCAATGGCCAATTCTATACAAGTGGTTATTGGCATTTAAGAGATGTTTTAGTTCGAAAAGGGCAAACTGTTACTAAAAATACTCAAATAGCAATTATGGGTGGTTATAGTGGCACAGAATATTGGGATAAATGTTCAACTGGCGCTCATTTGCATTTAGAATTATCAGATGAACCATTTAATGTTGAAAATGGTGGCAGTGAAAATATTTGGGGATTACGTGATGGATTTTTACGACCTGAGTATCATATCAATTTTCCAAATAAAGGAGTATATTGGTCAGATCGTACAACGAAATATAGTAATAATTATTAATTAAAGCCTCTTTAAAAATTAAAGAGGCTTTTTTATAACAAAAAAAGATATTTTATTTATCTTTTTTATATAATTTCATTGTAGAATCATATGAATCTTTGATTACTTCATCATAAATTACCATATTATATTTTTCTCTTAATCCTGCCCAATAAACCATACTAGCATTTTCTTCACTTAATAATTCATCAATTAAATTATCAATAACTTTATCTTTAACTTCATCTAATGCAGGTTTTTCTTTTTGGCTTACTTTATAGATTATATGATAACCAAATTCAGTTTCAACAGCTTCAGTAGTCATTTCACCAACTTCTAATTTTTCAACAGCTTCCCAGAAACCTTCAACTAAATTGCTTTCGTTAGTTATATTTTCTAATAACCCACCTTCACTAGCAGTACCTGTATCATCTGATTTTTCTTTAGCTAAATTAGCAAAATCTTTTTCTAAATCTTTACTTTCTTGTAATTGTTTAATTAATTCAGTAACTTCTTCTAATGCTTTTCTTTTTTCTTCTTCTTTTTCAGTAGAAGTCATATCGTCATTAACTTCTGGTTTTATTAAAATGTGTCTAATTGTTGATTCACCATAGATATTTTTATCATATTCTTCTTGAATTTCTTCTTCTTTAATAACATCAGTTTCTAAATATTTTTCTAAAACTAATGATTGTTTATAATTGTTTTCTAAACTTTCTATTAAATCATCATCATTTTTAAAGCCATAATATGCTAAAAAATTATTCCAATCATTTCCATAATATGCTTTATATGAATCATATTCAGCTTTAGCTTGTTTTTTGGATTCTTCTTTCATTTCATCAGTTAATTCTTGTTCAGTAATATAATCATTTACTAAATTAATTAGTACACCTGTTCCATTAACATCTTTTAATTCTTCAAAGAATTCTTCTGCAGTAAATTGTTTACCATTTAATTCTACAACGACTTCTTTACCATCAACTAATTTTGGTTCATATTTACATCCAGTAACTAGAAGAGGTAAACATAATAATAGTAATAAATATTTCTTTTTCATACTTTCTAAATCCTTTCTTTTATTACTTGCAAAATAATTATAACAAAATAAAATAAAAAAAACAATATTTTTTTAATATCTATCACAAAACTTTCAAAATTCCATACAATAATGTGAAAAGACAAAAAGGAGGATGATTAATATGTGTTGTAATAACGGAATTTCTGGTGCTGCTATCGTTTTAGTACTTTTTATTCTTTTAATAATTATACTTGGAGCTTATATTTAATATAAAGGAGTAATATATATGTGTGAAAAAAATACCTGTACATGCAAAAATAATAGTGGGTATATTATTGTAATAGTATTATATATTTTATTAGCTATTATTTTAGGTGCGTGTCTTAATTAAGAGGATAGTTCCTCTTTTTATTTTGTAAAATTTTACATATATATCTTTACAAATATTAATAAAAAGAGTAAAATGTTGGTATAGAGTGGTATAAGGTGTCAAAAAGTGGGTGATAATTATGTTTATGGGAGAATATCATCATACAATTGATGATAAAGGAAGAATAACAATTCCATCAAAATTAAGATATGAATTAGGTGAACAATTTATCGTAACAAAAGGTTTAGATGGATGTTTGTTTATTTATCCTAAAGAAGAATGGAATAATATTGCAAATAAATATAAAGAATTACCAAACACTAAAGACGCTAGAAATTATTTAAGATTTTTCTTATCAGGTGCTACTATTGGTGAATTTGATAAGCAAGGAAGATTAAATATACCAGGACCACTTATAAAATACGCTGATTTAAAAAAAGAATGTGTTGTAATCGGTGTAAATGAAAGATTAGAAATATGGAGTAAAGAAAGATTTGAACAATTCTTATTAGATAATGAAGATTCGATATCTGATATAGCTGATAAGTTATTCGCTCCAAATATTTAAGGTGATTTATGCATATAAGTGTTTTATTAGAAGAATGTATTAATAATTTAAATTTAAAAGAAGATAGTATTGTTGTTGACTGTACTTTAGGGTATGCAGGACATAGTAGTGAAATATTAAAAAGAATAAAAAAGGGATATTTATATGCGTTTGATCAAGATAATGAAGCTATTGGTAAAGCTGGTTTAAAATTAAAAGAAATAGGTAAAAATTATAAAATAATTAATAGTAATTTTGTTAATTTAAAAGAAGAATTAAATAAATTAAGTATTAATGAAGTTGACTCTATTTTATATGATTTAGGAGTATCTAGTCCTCAATTAGATGAAAAAGAACGAGGATTTAGTTTCCATCAAGATGCAAGATTAGATATGAGAATGAATCAAGAACAAAAACTAGATGCTTATTATGTAGTTAATAATTATGATTTAAATAAATTAGTTGATATATTTAAGAAATATGGAGAAGAAAAATATGCTTTATCCATTGCTAAAGGTATAATTAAAAATAGGCCAATCACAACTACTTTAGAATTAACTGAAGTAATTAAAGAAAATGTACCATTTAGTTATAAAAAAGAAAAGCATCCAGCTAGAAAAGTATTTCAAGCTATTAGAATTGAAGTTAATGATGAACTAAATGTATTTGAGAAAAGTTTAAGACAAGCATTAGATCTAATTAAAATTGGTGGTAGAATTGAAGTTATTACTTTTCATTCTTTAGAAGATAAAATATGTAAAAGAATATTTGATGAAGTAAGTAAAGTAGATAAAAATTTGAAAAATTTACCAATTATACCACTTGAATATCAACCCAAATATAAGATAGTTGGTAATATTGATCCAAGTGATAATGAATTAAATAATAATAATCGTGCAAGAAGCGCTAAATTAAGAATAATTGAAAGGGTAAGATAAGTTATGGCAAGAAAGAAAAAGGGTTTGACTAAAGGTGAAAAATTATTATATTTTAGTGGTGTATTATGTTTTACATTAGCAATAGTCATTAAAATATTTTTTGGCGCCAGTATCGGTAATTATAAAATGAGTAATGAAAAAATAAGATACCAAATATCAACAGAAGAAAAAACTGTTGAAAGTTTAACAATGCAAGTTAATGAATTGACTTCTTTTGATAACGTGTCAAAGGTTGTCAAAGAATTAGGTTTAGCGTATAATAATGATAATATAGTTGTTATAGGTGATTAAGAGGTGAATAATATGAAGACAAGAAGTATAAAATGGAAAACTCCAATGATAGTTTTTTGTGTATTTCTTGTTTTTATTTTTGTCTTATTTTTGCAATATCTTTATCTATCATTATCTCCTAATGTATATGGAATAAATATGCAAGAATTTGCCTCTAATCGTAATACATATTCTTCTACTTTATATGCTAAAAGAGGAACAATTTATGATTCTCAAGGAGATATTTTGGCTAATGACGTTTCTAGTTATACAGTTATTGCGTATTTAGATGAAAGTAGAACAGGTTCTTCATCTACTTTATATCATGTTAAAGATAAACAAAAAACAGCTGAAGCTTTATCACCATTATTAAATATGGAAGTTGATACATTATTAGATTTATTAAATAAAGATGTATACCAAGTTGAATTAGGTCCAGGTGGTAGAGGAATTACAGAAATATTAAAAAAACAAATTGAAGATTTAAATTTACCGGGAATAGATTTTATTGAAAGTTATAAAAGATATTATCCAAATGGTGATTTCGCATCATATGTAGTTGGATATGCTAAAAAAAATGAAGTTGAAATAGTTGTTGATGATGAAACTAAGACAGAAATTATTATGCAAGGAGAATTAGGAATTGAAGTAAAATTTGATGAAATTTTGAAAGGAGTTAACGGTTATATTAGTTATCAGCAAGATAGATATGGTTACAAAATACCTGATACTCCAGAAGAAAACGTTCCTGCAGAAGATGGCAGTGATATTTATTTAACAATTGATTCTAATATTCAAAGAATAATTGAAGCAGCATTAGATGAAGCTATTGAATTTGATAATCCAGATTGGGTAACGGTCAATGTAATGGATGCTAAAACTGGAGATATTTTGGCTTCTGCTGCTAGTCCTTCATTTGATCCAAATAAATTAAATTTAACTAATTATGAAAATCCTTTAACTTCATTTGCTTATGAACCAGGAAGTGTTATGAAAATATTTACTTATATGTGTGCAATAGAAAAAGGAACATATAAAGGTGATCAAACTTATCAATCTGGTGTTATAGATGTTGAAGGAACTAAAATATATGATTGGAATAAAATTGGTTGGGGTGAAATAACGTATGATTATGGTTTTGAAATGTCTAGTAATGTTGGTACTGTAAATATCATGCAGAATTTCTTAACTAAAGATGATTTAAAAGATTGCCTTACAAAATATGGATTTGGCAGTCCAACTGGTATTGATTTGCCAAGAGAATTATCAGGCAGATTAGTATTTAATTATCCAGTTGAAGTAGCAGCTGCATCTTATGGTCAAGGTGTTACAACGACACCAATTCAACATCTGCAAGCTTTAAGTATAATTGCTAATGATGGATATATGGTTAAACCAAATATTGTAAGTAAAATAGTCAATAATGGAAAAGTTACATATGAAAGACAAGTTACAAAAAGTGATAGAATTGTTAGTCAAGCAACAGTTGATAAAATAAAAGAATTAATGTATAATGCAATTAATGATGTTGAAGGTGGAGCGATTGGTACTGCTTATATCGTTGACGGATTAGATGTTATAGGTAAAACTGGTACTGCTCAAATATATGATTCAGTAAATGGTGGATATTTAACAGGTTGGTTAGATAACTTATTTTCATTTTCAGGAATGTTTCCGAAAGATGATCCAGAAATAATAATGTTTGTATCTTATAAAAGGCCTAAAAATGGTTCTAATAGAGGACTAAAAAATATGACTCATTCTATAATTGAATCTATAGCTAAATATAAAGGATTAATAAGTGATAAAAAAGATGATGATGATGTTACAACTTATGATATAGATGATTATACTAATTTATATAAAGAAGATGTTTTAAAAAAATTAGATGGATTAGATGTTGTAGTTTTAGGTGATGGCAATAAAATAATAAATCAATATCCTAAAAATACAACATTGGTTACAAATGACAAAATATTTTTATTAACAAATGATAATAATATTAAAATGCCTGATTTAAAAGGATATTCGAGAATAGAGGCAATTTCAATACTTAATTTATTAGATATTGATTATGAAATAGAAGGATATGGTTATGTAACTGAGCAAAGTATCAAATATGGTAGTGATATAGCTGATAAAGTAAAATTAATATTAAAACATGAGTAATAAATATTGATTTTTAAAACATATTTAGTAATAATATAAAATTGTAAGTAATATTATGGATTTTAGAAGAATAATAGAGTTTTTGAAAATAATTTAAAATTTATTATTGTTATGGCTGTAGTTTTATATATTATGCATTAAATAAAAAATTTATATTTTAATTTCTAAACAAGAATAAAATAATTCTTGTTTTTTGTTGTATAAAATTAATTAAATATTCTCAATATTAACATAGAATAATATTGGGAGGAAATATATGTTTGGACAATTTACTGAAGAAGCAAGAAAGATATTAATTAATGCAAAAGAAGAAATGATGGAGTTAAGACATCCTTATGTTGGTAGTGAACATTTATTGCTATCTATTTTAAAATCTAAAAATAATGTGTCTAAAAAATTAAAACAATATAATTTGGATTATGACAAATTTAAAAATAAAATAATTGAAATATTAGGAATAGGTACTAAACAAAGTGAATGGTTTTTATATACACCAATGTTAAAAAGAATTATGGAAAATGCAATGTTAGATTGTAAAGAAAAAAATAGTGAAGTAACTATTGAATCATTATTTTCTAGTCTTTTAGAAGAAGGTGAAGGGGTAGCTATAAGAATATTACTAAGTTTAAATATTGATTTAGATAAATTATATAATGAATTTAGTTATAAAATATTTAAACCTAAAAAGAAAAAATTATTGTTAGAAGAATTAGGCACGGATTTAACTAGTAAAGCAAATGAATTAGATCCTGTTATTGGTAGGGATAATGAAATTAAAAGAATGATTGAAATATTATCGAGAAGAACTAAAAATAATCCTTTGTTAATAGGGGAAGCTGGTGTTGGAAAGACTGCTATTGTGGAAGAATTAAGTAAAATGATAGCTAATGGTGATGTACCTAATAATTTAAAGACTAAGCGAATTATTAGTTTAGATATGGCAACTTTAGTAGCAGGAACTAAGTATCGTGGTGAATTTGAAGAAAGAGTAAGAAAGATATTAAAAGAAGTAGAAGAAGATGATGATATTATTTTATTTATTGATGAAATTCATACATTAGTAGGAGCAGGTGGAGCAGAAGGAGCAATAGATGCATCTAATATTTTTAAACCTGCTTTAGCTCGTAATAAATTAAGATGTATTGGAGCTACTACAACTTTAGAATATAAAAAATTTATTGAAAGTGACAAAGCTTTAGAAAGAAGATTTCAAAAAGTCAATGTTGAAATACCTAGTAAAGAAGTTGTTAGAGATATTCTACTAAAATTAAAACCTATTTACGAAAAGTACCATCACGTAATTATAAATGATTCTATAATTGATAAAATAATTGAATTATCAGATAAATATGTATTTGATCGTAATCAACCAGATAAATCAATTGATATTTTAGATGAAGTATGTGCTAAAAGTAGTTTGAAAGAAAGTAAAGAATTAGTAGAATATAATAAATTAAATAAACAATTACAAAATTTAATAAAAAATAAAAAAGAAGCTGTAAGTAATAATGATTTTAAAAAAGCAACATCTTATAAAGAAAAAGAATTTATTTTAATGGATAAAATTAATAATTTAGAACTTACTTTATGTAATAAAAATAAAAATGAAGTAACAATTGAAGAAGTAGCTAATGTAATTAATTGTAAAACTAAAATACCTGTTTATGAAATATTAAGTGAAAATGATATTAATAAAATTAATGATGATTTAAAATTTATAATAGGTCAAGATAAAGCTACTAAAGAACTTAGTAATATAGCGAAAAAGATAAAATTAGGATATAAAGATGATAAATGTTATTCTCTCTTGTTTGCTGGCCCTTCTGGAGTTGGCAAAACTGAGTTAGCTAAAATATTTGGTAATTCTTTAGTAGGTGATAATGTAATACGACTTGATATGAGTGAATTTAGTGAAGCTCATAGTGTTAGTAAATTTGTAGGTGCTCCTCCAGGATATATAGGTTATAATGATAATAAGACTATATTGGAAGAAATAAGAAATAAACCATTTTCTGTTTTAATATTAGATGAAATAGAACGAGCTAATCAAAGTATTATTAATTTATTATTTCAAATATTAGATAATGGTAAAATAAAAGATTCAAAAGGAGTAGATATCTATTTTAATAATGTAATTATTATAATGACTTCTAATATTGGATTTGATGAAATTAATATAGGATTTAATAAAAATAATGATGATTTAACTAAGTTAAAAGAATACTTTAGTATTCCATTTATTAATAGAATTGATAATATTATATCTTTTAATAGATTAACTGAAGAAAATATTAAAAAAATAATTGATATTAAAATTAATAATTTAATTAATAAATATAAAAATATTAAAATAAAAATAGAAGATAATGTAATTAATGATATTATTAAATTAAGTAATTATAATGAATTTGGAGCAAGAAAAATAGATAAAATAATCAAAGATAAATTAGAAAACATTATAATTGATAAAATTATAGATAATAAAAAAAGTGTTCATATTAAAACACTTGAATATAGTTTAAATTAATTTAAATTTTTTGTTGATTTTATAGCTTGATAAAAAATCGTCAATTGAAATAAACTCATCAATGTTACAAAATTTAGAGTCTAATAATCCATAATCATTAATAAAGTAATCATAAAGTAACTTAAGATTATATCCTTTTAAAGTTTTAACTATTTGACTGATAATTTCTTTTTGCTCAGGTGTAATATCATCAAGATTAGGAGGTAACATAAAAAATCCACTTTTAGGTTTTCCTTCTCTTGTAGTGTTAAAAAAAGTAATATGACCTTTTTGTGCTAATGCATATCCAACATTATTAGGAATGGTTGATTCTGTAATTTTTTTAAAGATACTTTCATTTAAAAAACTAGTTTTAAAAAATTCTAAAAAACAAGTAATATGGAGGTCATCTTTTTTCTTTTTTCTTATACAATCGTAAGTCCCATTTTTATATATTCCATCCACTTTATTTTCTCCATAAATAATTATTAATTTAGCATCATCCATAAATAACACCAACTTTCATAAGTATTATACCACATAAATATGATTTATTATAACACTTATATTTTGTGATTTGAAAATTTTAATTTATATAGTTTTTGATTTACATATAAAAACTTGACAAATTATTAAAATTTATTAAAATATTAAATGTTGCAGGAATAAGGTGGTGAATGTTTTTTTGAAAAAAATAATTGGAAAAACAAATGTTTTGAAAAAAATTTTTGATTTAGTATTTTGGATTGTTATTGTTGGGTTGATTATTGTTTGGATAATAGATTTTATTAATGTTAAAAATGATAAAGATCCAATGTTTTGCATAAGTAAAAAAATACATAAATATGATGACGGTTTGGTAAAAGAATGCATTGGTATGGGTTATAAAGTTTATACTTATGATAGAAGTTCTCTTAGTAAAGGTCGTCAATTTGGCCCGTTCTTTATTGACATGAGAGAAAATTAAGATGGGATGAAAAAAAATATAGTATTAGCCTTATTTGCTTTAACATTTTTTAATGTATTTCTATCGACATTAGAAAAAGTAAATAAAAAAGCTAAGAAAATGAAGCACTATAAAAGTAGATGTAGGATTGGAAAAATGGACTGTTGAAAATAATTAACTAGATTTTTCTAAAAATAGATAATTTATGATTGATTATATTTTATAGAATGAAATTTAAAACTTTGTTGAACTTACAATTAATGATACTGATTTTGATAATGGTGAAATTGCTCTTAACTGAATGATAATATAATTCTAAATATTTAAAACAATTAATAAAAGACTATTGAAAAATAGTTTTTTTGTAAATAAATGTAAATAATTAAAGTAATTATTACAAATAATGGTATAATATATTTAGGTGACTAACTATTAAAAGTCAATAGGAATTTAAAACTTTTAAAAAAAAGTCA
>ERZ1643251.1301-NODE-1301-length-28878-cov-28.038025_pt1 | contig 28878 bp, 25 predicted proteins | sample MGYA00579261_ERZ1643251 | MGnify/ENA primary metagenome ERZ1643251 (study PRJEB29033, sample SAMEA4952267) | chicken gut metagenome | biome: Broiler Chicken; feature: Gastrointestinal Tract; material: Caecum | place: Ireland | collected 2018 | study: Broiler... | reverse complement strand
TCTCCGTGCTCGCGGACGGCATCAACAATTTAAGCGACTGCGGCAGCAGCGCGGTGTCGCTCGTCTCCTTCCGCATCGCGGCGAAACCGGCAGATAAGGAGCATCCCTTCGGCCATCAGCGGGCGGAGTACGTCGCCTCCATGATCATCGGCTGCATCATCTTGGCGCTCGCCGTCGAACTCCTGCGCGAATCGGTCGAGCGCGTCGCGGCGGGCAGCCCCGCCTCGGCAGAGCCCCTCGTCTTTGTCGTCCTCGGCGTGTCCGTCCTTGTTAAGGGGGGCATGTTCTTCTTCTACCGCTTTATGTCCCGCTCGATGGGCGGTTCCGACCCGCTCCTTGGCGCCGCGAAAGACAGCGCCTGCGACTGCCTTGCAACGCTCGCCGCCATTATCGGTACCCTCGTCTCGATGTATGCGAACGTCCCCTCGGCGGACGGCTGGGCGGGCATCTTCGTCGCCCTCTTCATCCTGTGGCAGGGCGTCGGCGTGCTGCGCGAGGCGGGCTCCAAACTCCTGGGGCAGGCGCCCGAAGGGGAACAGCTCGACGCGCTCCGCGCCTGCATCTTAAAGGGCGAGGGGGTCCTCGGCGTGCACGACGTGCGCCTCTTCAGCTACGGGCCCGAGCACCTCTTTGCGACCGCCCACGTCGAACGCGACGCGAGCGAGCCCGCGATGCTCTCCCATGAGGCGCTCGACCGCCTCGAACGGGAGGTGCGCGAAGAGCTCGGCATCGATCTTACGAGCCATCTCGACCCCGTCGATCTCAACGATGAGGAGGCGCAGCGGCTCGAAGCCGAGGTGTGCGTCAAGACGCAGGGGCTCTTCGAAGGGCTCGACCTGCACGATTTCCGCCTCGTGCGCGGCGCGAAGAAGACGCTCGTCTTCGAGGCAGCCGTCCCCTTCGACTGCAAGGCAAAGGACAAGGAGATCGCTTCCGCCCTCAAAGCGAAGGCGCTCGAACTCGGCGATCTCGACTGTTCCGTCTGGGTGGAGCGGCAGTAAAACCGCCCGTCGCCGCGCGGTTCTTCCCCAAAAATATCTTCTCAACGCGAAAAAGCGCGCCGACTCCACACAAGCGGCGCGTTTTGTTTGTCTTTTTCAAAAATAAATGGTATAATCATTTTGTATGACTTTCGCCGCTTTGGCGAGGGAAAAGGAGAAGGATATGGTAAAGATCGTCGTAGACGCGATGGGCGGAGACAACGCCCCCGAAGAGATCGTAAAAGGCGCGCTCTTGGCGCTTCGGGAACGGGAAAATTTTTCCGTCCTCTTCACGGGGGACGAGGCGCGCATCCGCGCCGAGCTTGCAAAGACCCCGCACGATGCTTCCCGCGTGGAAGTAAGACACTGCACAGAGGAGATCACCAACGACGACGTGCCCACGCACGCCATCCGTTCTAAGCGCGATTCCTCCCTCGTCGTGGGCATGACGCTCTTAAAGGAAGACCCCGAGGCGGCGGCGTTCGTTTCGGCGGGTTCGACGGGCGCCGTGCTCACGGGCGGCATCATGCTCATCGGGCGCATCAAGGGGGTCTTGCGCCCCGCGCTCTGCCCGGGCATCCCCAACGTGCGCGGCTCGCGGACGCTCCTTTGCGACTGCGGCGCCAACGCCGAGTGCAAGCCGCAGTACCTCGAACAGTTCGCCGTCATGGCGTCTGCCTACGGCAAGGCCGCCTTCCATATGGAGCATCCCCGCGTGGGCTTGCTCACCAACGGCACCGAAGAGCACAAGGGCGACACGCTGCATCAGGAGGCGCATCAGCTCTTAAAAGCCAACCCCAACATCGAGTTCGCGGGCAACATCGAAGGGCGCGACATCATGTTCGGCGATGTGGACGTCGCCGTTGCGGACGGCTTCTCGGGCAACATCGCCTTAAAGTCGGTGGAAGGCTGCGGCAAGACGGTCTCCGCCATCTTGAAGCGCGAGTTCAAGAAAAATCTTGCCTCCAAGCTCGCATACCTCTGCGCAAGGAAGCAGATCAAGGGGCTTGCGAATATGCTCGATTACGCCAAGCTCGGCGGCTCCGTCTTTTTGGGGCTCAAAAAGGTGGTCGTCAAATCGCACGGCTCCTCCAAGGCAAATGCGATCTGCCCCTCCGTCATCCAGGCGCTCGACGCCTACAACAACCGCCTCGTCGAGACCATCGAGGAGATGCTCACCTCGGGTGCGCTCGAAAAACAGGATGCGTAACGGCGAAGATCTGAGCGCGGGCGAGCTTGAAGCGGCTCAGGAAGCGATCGGCTATCCCTTCCACAACCTCGAGCTTCTGAAGGCGTGCTTCACGCACCGCTCCTATTCCAACGTCTTCGGCGGAAAGGACAACGAGCGGCTGGAATTTTTGGGCGACGCCGTTTTGGAGCTTGCCGTCACCGAAGAGCTCTTCCGCTCCGACGAAAACCGCGAAGGGGTGCTCACCGAACGGCGGCAGCAGCTCGTCTCGCAGTCCGCGTTGGAGGCGGCGTGCGACAGGGCGGGGCTCATGCGCTTTTTGCGCCATTCGGGCGGGGAAAAGAACCTCGGCGGCAAGACGCGCTCCAACCTCTTCGAAGCGGTCATCGGGGGCATCTACCTCGACGGCGGCATGGAGGGCGTCCGCCCCTTCTTAAAGCGCTATCTCATGGTCTGCCCGACGGGGAACTATAAGACGCTCTTGCAGGAATATGTGCAGGAGCGCGAAAAGCGGACGCCCGTCTATTTCACGGAGGAGCGGGGAGAGGGCTATCGGAGCACCGTCACGGCGCTCGGTGAACGCGCCGAAGGCTTCGGCGAGAGCAAGAAATCGGCCGAGACCGCCGCCGCCCAAAAACTCTATCAAATTCTCACTGCGAGGGACAGCATTGAATTTTAAGGAAATACAGCTCGTGGGGTTCAAGTCGTTTGCCGACAAGACCTCCATCAAATTCGACGACGGCGTCACCTGCATCGTCGGTCCGAACGGCTGCGGCAAGAGCAACGTCGCAGACGCCGTCCGCTGGGTGCTCGGCGAGCAGTCGGCAAAGTCGCTGCGCGGCTCCTCCATGCAGGACGTCATCTTCAACGGCACCGAATCCCGCCGCGCCCTTTCTTACTGCGAAGTGACGCTCGTCTTCGACAACGCTTCGAGGATGTTCGATATCGACTACGAGGAAGTCGCCATGACGAGGCGGCTGTATCGCTCGGGCGAGAGCGAATACCTCCTCAACAAGCAGCCCTGCCGCCTCAAAGACATCGTCGCCCTGCTGCACGGCGTCGGCATCGGCAAGGAGGGCTATTCCATCATCGGGCAGGGCAAGGTCGAACAGATCATGAACGCCAAGCCCGAAGACCGCCGCGCCATCTTCGAAGAGGCGACGGGCGTTATGAAGTTCAAGGCGCAGAAGGGGGAGATCGAGCGGAAGCTCGAGAGCGCGAAGGACAACCTCACCGTCTTCGTCCAGCGCATGGACGAGGCGGAAAAGCAGCTCCGCCCCCTCGAAAAGCAGGCGGAGACGGCGAAAAAATACCGCGCCTATTCCGATCAGCTCAAATACGAAGAGGTCAACACCTATCTTCTCCGCTGCGATAACTTCGCTTACGAGACGGGCAAACACCGCGACCGCATCCAAAAGGCGGAAGCCCGCCTTTCCGCCATCCGCAGGGAGACGGACACCCTCGACGAAGAGGAGCGCCTTGCCCGCGAAGAGATCGCCCGCGCCGACGAGACGCTGCGCGCCCTCAACGAAAAGCTGCGCGCCTTCGAAGTGGGGCTCGAACACAAGAGCGGCGAAGCGCGGCTCATCGGCGAGCGCATCGCCTCCGCCCGCCGCCGCGCCGAACAGGCAAAGCTCGACGAAGAGGCGTCCTCGGGGCGCATCCAAGAGATCGCCCGCCTTCTCGAAACGGGAAAAAGAAAGACGCAGGAAGGCGCTTCGCGCATGAAAGAGCTCGAACGCCGCCGCGAAGAACTGCTCCTTAAAGTGCGGGAAGCGGAAGCGCATCTCGAAGCTTACGAAAAGATCTCCGACGAAAAGCGCGCCAGCGAGCTTTCTTCCGTCGAAAACTTGGCGGACGTCCGCGCCAGCGCGGGGAGCCTTTCCGCGCAGAAGACGGCGGCGAGCGAACGCATCGAAGAGGTGCGCACCGCCCTCGAACGCGCGGGCGCGAGAAAGCGCGAGTTTTCCGAACAGCTCTCCCTCTGCCGTGCGGAAAAGGAGAAAGCGGACGCCTTCTTTGCGTCGCAGCAGGAAGAGGAGGAAGAGCTCACCGAAAACTTGCGCGAGCTCGCCCGTTCGGGGCAGAAGCTCTCGCAGGAATACATCGACTGCAACACCTCCATCGCCAACTACACCAACAACCTCGAATTTTATAAAAACCTCAAAAACCGCTTCGACGGCTATCGCGATTCGGTGCGCAACCTGCAATTGAAGGCGCAGAAAGATCCCGAGCTCGGCAGTCGCATCAAGGGCGCCATTGCCGACATCGTCTCCACCGAGCAGAAGTTCGAAGTCGCCATCGAGACGGCGTTCGGCGGGGCGATGCAGAACCTCGTCACCGCCACGGCGGACGACGCGCGCTATCTCATCGAATACTTGAAGCGCACGGGCGGCGGCGTCGTCACCTTCTTGCCCGTTGCCGCCATCCGTCCCCGCGCCAACAGCGGGGAGATCCGCCGCGCCCTCCGCGAAGAGGGAGCGCTGGGCCTTGCCGACGAGCTCGTCAAATACGAGCCCTACTACGGCAACGTCATCGGCAATTTGCTCGGCAACACCCTCGTGTGCGATACCATCGCGAGCGCGACCGAGATCGCCAAAAAATACCCGCGCGCCTTCCGCATCGTCACGCTGGACGGCGACATCATCGCAACGAGCGGCGCCATGACGGGCGGTTCCAAGCGCAAAGAAAGCGGCAACCTGCTTGCGGGCGAACGCCGCATCAAGGAGTGCGAAGACGCCATCGCGCGCAAGCGCCTCACGGCGGAAAAGCTCAAAGCGGCGGCAGACGCCTGCGAACAGGAACGCGCCAAAGCGGAAGCCGCCATCGCCGCCTTCCGCGAACGGGTGCAGAAGGAGACCGCCTCCCGCGCCGCCCTTGCGCAGAAGGAGCTCGCGCTTTCCGACCTCGTTTCGGATGCCGAGCGCGACATCGCCGAATACAGCGCGCTGCTTCAACAGCTCGAACAGAAAGTGGCGGGATTGGAGAGCGAAGCGCTCTCCGCCGCCGAGAGCGAAGACGTTTTAAACCGCATCCGCACGGAAGCTGCCGCCGAAGCCGCCGCCCGCCAGCAGGAGAGCGGGAAACTGAGGCAGGAGCGCGATAAGCTCAACGAAGAGATCGCCGCCCTCCGCGAAGAGAGCGCTTCCCTTCTTTCCGCCCGCGCGGCGGAGGAAGAAAATTCCAAGCGCCTTCAAGACGAGCGCGAAACGCTGCTCGCCCGCATCACTGCCGACCGCGAGGAGACGGAGCGCACCGCGTCCGAACTTGCCGCTTTAAAAGAGCAGGCGGAAAAAGTGGCACTTTCCGACGAAGACCGCGCCGCCATCAACGCCGTCCGCGCCGACATTTCCCGTTCGGAGGAGGAAAAGCGCAAAAAGGGCGCCGAACAGGAAGCACGTTCGGAGCGCAAGCGCGCCCTCCTCGAAGAACAGCAGCAGGAGGACGAGAAACGGCACAGAAGCGAGCTCGAGATCGGCAAGGCGGAAGCCGCGCTCGAAAACATGAAACAGCGCATCGACGAGGCGTACGGCCTCTCTTACGAGAGCGCACAGGACATGCGCGACGAAAATTACGACGTCTCGCAGTCCTACAACAACATCAATTCCTTAAAGCGCAAAATTTCCGCGCTCGGGCCCGTCAACATGAACGCGGAGGAGGATTACGAGCTCCTTTTCGGCCGCTATTCCGAGATGCAGTCGCAGAAGGAAGACCTCGAAAAGGGCATTTTCGACCTCACCACCGTCTTGAACGACCTGCGCGACGCCATGCAGAAGCAGTTCGACGAAGGCTTCAACGAGATCAATCAGAACTTCACCGTCATCTTCAAGGAACTCTTCGGCGGCGGCAAGGCGGAGATGCAGCTCGACTACACCGACTGCGACGACCCCTTGAACGCGGGCATCGAGATCGTCGCCTGCCCGCCCGGCAAAAAGCTGACGAAAATTTCCCTGCTCTCGGGCGGCGAGCGCGCGTTTACCGCGATCGCCATCCTCTTCGCCATCTTAAAGTCCCGCCCCATGCCCTTCTGTATCCTCGACGAGATCGAGGCGGCGCTCGACGAAGCCAACGTCGACCGCTTCGCAAAATATTTGCAGAAGTTCTCCAAAGAGACGCAGTTCATCGTCATCACCCACCGCAAGCCCACCATGAACCGCGCCGATACCCTCTTCGGCGTCACGATGGAGGAAAAGGGCGTTTCTAAGATCGTCTCCGTCAAGCTGTCGGAGGTGGAGGAGCGCCTCGGCGGCGACACCGTCATAGCCTGAACAGCGCTTGCGCCCTTTGGCGCTCATCGTCTTTGCAATGCAACGCCCCGGCGGCGACACCGTCATAGCATAACAGGAGCCAACCATGAGTTTATTCGGAAAGATCAAAGACGCCCTGAAAAAGACGCGCGAAGGCGTCTCGACCAAGCTGCGCCTGCTGTTTGCCAAGAACAAGCTGGGCGAGGAATTTTACGACGAGCTCGAAGAGATCTTGATCTCTGCCGACGTCTCCGTGCGCACGGCGGAAGAGGTCGTCGAGGAAGTCAAAGAGGAGGCGATCGGCGGCAAGGTCAAAGACCAGGCGTTCGTCACCGACCTTTTGAAGGACATCCTCGAAGAAAAGCTCGAAGAAGCCCCCGTGCCCGAAATAAAGTATCCCTGCGTCATCATGTTCGTGGGGGTCAACGGCGTGGGCAAAACGACGACCATCGGCAAAGTCGCAAACTATTTCGTCTCGCAGAGAAAGAGCGTCACCGTGGCGGCGGCGGATACCTTCCGCGCGGCGGCGAGCGATCAGCTCTCCGTCTGGGCGGAGCGCGCCAACGTGCGCATCGTCAAGCACGAGGAGGGGAGCGACCCTTCCGCGGTCATCTTCGACGCGCTCTCGTCTGCCAAAGCGCGGGGGACGGACGTCGTCCTCGTCGATACGGCGGGGCGGCTGCACGTCAAGGAAAATCTCATGAAGGAGCTTCAGAAGATGGACCGCGTGGTGACGCGCGAATTCCCCGAGGCGCAGTTTTTGAAATTTTTGGTGCTCGATGCGACGACGGGGCAGAACGCCGTCTCGCAGGCGCGCGTCTTCGATGAGGCGGTGGAGCTCGACGGCATCGTCCTCACCAAGCTCGACGGCACCGCAAAGGGCGGGTTCGTGTTCTCCTTGTGCAGCGAGCTTCAGATCCCTGTCGTCTTCACGGGCGTGGGCGAGAAGATGGAAGACCTCGTCCCCTTCGATGCCGAGCAGTTTGTAGAGGGATTTATATAAGTTCACGAATTTCTTTTGCTTCGCAAAACAAATTCCGTGAGGGGTGAGCTGCCGTGATTTTAAGGAACTTTTTCTGCCCGCGCACTCCTCTGTCATTCTAAGAACAGTAAGTACCCGTAGGGTACAAATTGGGTCCCGCAGCGGAGGGAAACCCTCCTCGCGGGAGTTTATTTTATTTCACACTTTTTTGTGCAGGCACAAAAAAGTCGTGAGGGGTGAGCTGCCGCGATTTTAACGGGCGGTATCGCCCGCGCACTCCTCTGTCATTCTAAGAACAGTAAGTACCCGTAGGGTACAAATTGAGTCCCGCAGCGGAGGGCAACCCTCCTCGCGGAAGTATTTTGGGAAACTGTTTCGCCGCAAATCTTTCCCTTCGGGAAATCTTCGCGGCGAGGAACGAGCGGATATGATTTTAATTTGCTTTATCGCCCACGAATTCGTCTGTCCTTATTATACAACAAGCGCCAAGTATGGCGCAAATTGAGTCCCGCAGCGCAAAAGCGTGGTTTTGCTCGCGGAAGTATTTTGGAAGCAAGGGAAAGGCAAGCTTCCTCGGCTCCTTCCTTGAGGGAGCTGGCTCATCATTCGGCGAACGCCGATGATGAGACTGAGGGAGTCGCCTTATTTTTGCAGGTTCGCTTCCGATAGCGGCAGTTCTCTCTCCCGCCGCCGCATTCATCCAACCTGTCCCGCAAAAAACATTTGCCTGTCAAGTAAAAATGCTTGACAGGCATTTTTATCTCTGCTATAATATCCCGCGTTTGGAGGGCGCGCATGGATCTTACCATTTCCCGTCTCCTCGACGTCTACGGACCCTTGCTCACCGAGAACAAGCGCGAAGTCGCCGCGCTCTACTTCAATTTCGACCTCTCCCTTGCGGAGATCGCCGAAGAAAAGGGCTGTTCGCGCCAGAGCATTTCCGATACGCTCGCAAAAGTGCGGCGTCAGCTCGAGGAGTACGAAGAAAAGCTGCATCTTTACTCGCTCCTTTCCGGGCGGGCGAAGGAGCACGAAGCGCTCGAAGCATTCGCGAAAACGCTCCCTTCGGAGCATGCCGCCGCCCTTTTATCCATCCTCTCGGGCGAAGCGCCCGATCGTTAAGGAGGAGCCATGGCACTCTTTGGTTCGCTCTCGGAGCGGCTCAATCATATCTTTTCCAAGCTCACCAAGCGGGGCAAACTCACCGAGCTCGAGATCCGTTCGGCGATGCGCGAAGTGCGCGTCGCGCTTTTGGAAGCCGACGTCAACTTGAAAGTCGCCAAGCAGTTCATCGCGAACGTCTCGGAAAAGGCGGTGGGGCAGGAGGTGCTCGCCTCTTTGAACCCCGCTCAGCAGGTCATCAAGATCGTCAACGAAGAGCTCATCGCCCTCATGGGGCCTTCGAACGCCAAGCTCGAAGTTTCCCCCAAGCCGCCGACCGTCATTCTGATGTGCGGGCTTCAGGGCGCGGGCAAGACGACGCTGTGCGGCAAGCTCGCTTTGCAGCTCAAAAAACAGGGCAAGAAGCCCCTCCTCGTCGCGTGCGACATCTACCGTCCCGCCGCCATCCACCAGCTTCAAGTCGTGGGCGGGCAGGCGCAGACGGAAGTCTTCGAAAAAGGGACGCAGGCTCCCCCCAAAACCGCAAAACAGGCGGTCGAGTACGCCCTCAAAATGGGGTACGATACCGTCGTCATCGATACGGCGGGCCGCCTTCACATCGACATCGCCCTCATGCAGGAGCTCGAAGAGATCGAAAAGGCAGTTTCCGTCACCGAAGTGCTCTTAACGGTGGACGCCATGACGGGTCAGGACGCCGTCAACGTCGCCCAGACGTTCAACGAACGCGTGGGCATCACGGGCGTCATCCTCACCAAGCTCGACGGCGACACCCGCGGCGGCGCGTGCCTCTCCATCAAGGCGGTCACGGGCAAACCCATCAAGTTCATCGGCGTGGGCGAAAAGCTCACCGACCTCGAACCCTTCTATCCCGACCGCATGGCGAGCCGCATCCTCGGCATGGGCGACGTCCTCTCCCTCATCGAAAAGGCGCAGGAGGCAGTCACCGAGCAGCAGATGAAGGATATGGAGCGCAAGATGCGCGAAATGTCCTTTACGCTCACCGACTATCTCGCCCAGTTCGAAACGCTCAAAAAGATGGGCGGCGCGGGCGCGCTCATGAACATGCTCCCGGGCGCGGGAAAGTTCAAGATGAACGAAGCGGACATCGACGAGAAAAAGCTCGAGCACACCAAGGCGATCATCCTTTCCATGACGCCCAAGGAGCGCGACAACCCGCAGATCATCAATTCCCCCAGGAAGCGCCGCATCGCAGAGGGCTCGGGCACGAGCGTGCAGGAAGTCAACCAGCTATTAAAGCAGTTCGACCAGGCCAAGCAGCTCATGAAGCAGCTCAAAGGCGGCAAGGGCAAATTCCGCCTTCCCTTTTAAGGGCACAAAACAAGTAAAAAAATCGATCATTTTTTCGGAGGTCAAATACTATGGTCAAAATGAGATTGGTGAGAATGGGCGACAAGAAGTCCCCCGTCTACCGTATCGTCGTCGTGGACGCGCGCAAGGCAGCCACGGGCGAGTATCTGGATAAGGTCGGCTTCTACGATCCCAGATCCAACCCCGTCACGCTCACCGTGGACGTCGAGAAGGCAAAAGATTGGCTCTCGAAGGGCGTTCAGCCCACCGAGACGGTCAAGTCCCTCCTCGTCGCTTCGGGCGCGATGGAAAAGAGCGACAAGCTCTCTCCCGCCAAGACGAAGACGAAGAAAAAGAAGTAAGCTGCGCTGCGGCTGCAGCCTTTGCGCATAAGGAGGAGGCACCATGCTGGAACTCATCAAGTACATCGTCGAACAGTTCGCCGAAGAAAAGGACGCCATCTCGTACGACGTCGAAGAGACGGAAGATACGATCACCGTCACCGTGCTCCTTGCCGAGTCCGATATGGGCAAAGTCATCGGCAAACAGGGCAAGATCGCCAAGGCGCTCCGCACGCTCGTGCGCGCGGCAACGCCCAAGGGCAGCAAGAAGTACAACGTGGAGATCAAGGAACGCCCTCAGGCGTAACCTTGTTTTCCACGGGCGCTCTGCGGAAAAAAACCGCAGAGCGCCTTTTTGCTTTTTTTGCGCATTCGGCGTCTTTCAAGAACGAAAAAAGGAAAAATGCATGCGAGATCGACGGCAAAATGCCGTTTTTTTGTGCAAACTGCGTTTCGGGCGGGGCAGATCGTCCACAAAGTGCACGAAAAAAATTCCCCTAGCTGCCCTTTTATTTTGGGGGGAAAGGGTTGCAAATCGCTCCGATATGTGGTATAATTCTAACAAAATGAAGGGCGGCGGGCACAAGATAACGTGCCCTCGGCCTTCACGCATATCCCGTGCGGATGTGCTTTCGGGCGCGCGGTCTGCGCCCCGGGAAGCGAAACATCTTTGCGGGACACAAAGGAGGGATCATGGCAGAAGAAGAAAACATGCCTCGGAAAGAAATTTCCGAAGAAGTGCCTCAAAGCGAGCCTGCTCCCGAAACGGAACAGGTCCCCGAAGGGGAAGCCCCCGAAGCGGAAGGGGCGGAAGGGGCTCAAACGCCCGCGGAAGACGCATCCTCGGCAGACGAGGAAGCTTCCGAACGCAGCAGCAACAGGAAGAAAGTCATCATCGGCGTCTCTGTCGTCGTCGCGCTCATCGTCATATTCATCATCATCTTGCTTCTCTTGCTCGGCTCGTGCACGCACCGCCATTCGATGGAGCACGTCGAAGGCGTCGCCGCGACTTGCGAAACGCCGGGCGTCATCGACCATTGGCATTGCGACGAGTGCGATAAAGATTATCTCGACGAAGACGGCAAGGAGCTCATTACCGACATCGTCATCCCCGCATACGGCCATGTGTTGGCGACGATCGAGGGGAAGGAGCCGACGTGCACCCAAACGGGCTTGACCGAAGGCAAGAGGTGTGTCTCCTGCAACGAGATCGTGGAAGAGCAGGAAGTCATCCCCGCGCTCGGGCATGCATATCGCGAAGGGGAGGACAAAGTCATCCAAGAGCCGACTTGCACCGAAGAAGGCGTAAAGGAGTACGTCTGCATGCGCTGCGGAGAGCCGCAAAAGGAAAGCATCCCCGCTCTTGATCACGACCCTGTAGAGACCAAGCCCAAAGTGCCCGCTGCCTGCGAACAGACAGGCCTTACAAGTGAGATCGTCTGCGCGCGCTGCGGTGAAGTGCTGCAAGCGCAGGAAGTCATCCCCGCTCTCGATCACGACCCCGTAGAGACCCAAGCGGAGGTGAAGCCCACCTGCACGGAGACGGGGTATACAAGTGAGATCGTCTGTTCGCGGTGCAAAGAAGTGCTGCAAGCGCGGGAAGAGATCCCTAATCTCGGTCACGAGCGCGTAGAGACCAAGCCCGCGGTTCCTGCCACCTGCGAACAGACAGGCCTTACAAGTGAGATCGTCTGCGCGCGCTGCGGTGAAGTGCTGCAAGAGCAGGAGGAGACCGACGCGCTCGGGCACGATCCCGTGGAGACCCAAGCGGAGGTGAAGCCCACCTGCGAACAGACAGGCCTTACGAGCGAGATCGTCTGTTCGCGTTGCAAAGAAGTGCTGCAAGCGCGGGAAGAGATCCCTAATCTCGGTCATGCTTGGGGCAGCCCCGTTGTCACACGCAATCCCGGCTGCATATATGCGGGCGAAAAACTCTATACCTGTATGCGCTGCGGCGATGAGAAGACGGAAAGCATCGACGCGCTCGGCCATGACCGCGTATCGGTTCCGGATGTCGAACCGAAGTGCGAAACTGCGGGGGTTCGCGGAAGAGTCGTCTGCGACCGTTGCGGCATGGTATTGGAGGAAGGCGAGATCATCCCGCCTCTCGGGCACAACATCAAAGACAATGAGTGCATCAACGATGGCTGCGACAAAAAGGCGTGCACTCATTTGCTGTTTGAGATCAATGACATGGATGACCCGAAGTATTATGTCTTGACCGGTCTTGGAAATAAGTGTACCGATGCTCACATCCTGGTGCCTGATTATTATGACGACGGCAAGCACGGGTGGCTTCCGGTCACGACGATCAGTAATTACGCTTTCTCGTCGATTAGCGGACAGCGCGTGGAGCAGATCGAAACGATCAGCTTCCCCTACAGCATTAAAAGCATCGGTGTCGGTGCCTTTTTCGGATGCTCTAATTTGACTAGCGTAACATTTGGGACAGGTATTGAACGGATCGGAGCAGGTTCGTTCCTTGGGTGTACCAGTCTGACTTTTGTTCGGTTTAAGGGAACGACGGAAAATTGGCAGGTCGCAGATGATCCCGGAGCAGTCGTCGGTACTGAGGTCGCAAGTTCCGATCTAAACTCGCCCGCAAAGGCGGCAGAACTCTTCACGACAACGTATCGCAAGTATGATTGGTGGCTCGGGACGAGCGGGTATTCCCGCTTCCGGATGTAAGCAAAGATCGAACAAGGCGGAGGGAAAATCCCTCCGCCTCTGCTTTTGTCAACGCCCGCGGGGCGCCCCTCAAACGGGCGCCCCGCGGGCGTTGACTACTCTTATATGTACCGATCAGAACGAAGACGGGAAGACATACATGGGCGTTATGATGAGATAGACGGCGGCAAACAGGGCGGCAAAGAGCACCGCGGAAAGGGCGATGAGCCCGATCTCAAGGAAGAGGCACAGCTTGCCTTTGGCTCTCAGTCCGGGCAGGGCAAGGGCGAGTACGGAAAACACCGCCGTCCCCGCCCATACTGCGGCGGAAAAGCAGAACGCGATCAGTACGCCTTTCATCTCGGGGAAAAATAGGGACGGCGGATTGGGCCCCGCCCCGTAGATCATCGCAAACAGCGATCGCGGGGGAAGGAAGAGCGCGGCGGTCATGTCGCCCGTGAAGGTGAGGCAGAGCCCGAGGATCACGCAGAGCGCGGGGACGAGGATGCCGCCCGCACACAGTAAGATGTGCCCTAACTGCTTTTTGTCGATGCGGAGCTGTTTTTTCAAGTCTTCGCGTTCCATCAGCCATTCCTCCTTTACATTGAAATAATGACAAAGCGCCAACAGGTTGCCGTCGTCAGGGAGCTCGAGCCCGTTTTCCCATTTGGCGACGGCGCTTCGGCTCACATAGATCTGCTTGGCGAGCGCCGCCTGCGAGAGCCCGTGCTCTTCGCGCAGCTGTTTGAGTTTGTCCGAAAAAGCCATCGTGTTCCCTCCCGTGCCTCTATCGCACCTCTATTATACGGGGAAGGCGGTCTTTCTGTCAAGAGGGGAGGCTGTTACTCTTGCGCGGAGGGCTGTTACTTTGAAGACCGCGCCCGCGGGGCGCCCGTTCGGGGCGCCCCGCGGGCGCTTCTCTTAATCCCGCTGCCCTCGTCCGCGGCATCAAAAAAGGCGCGCGGCCCAAAAACCGCGCGCCCCGTCATGTTATTTTTGCTCAGACGATATACGCCTCGTCGCTTGCCGCCTGGTCGAGCTCCTTCTTCTGCTCCTGATAGCCGGGCTTGCCGAGGAGCGCGAACGTCGCCTTCTTGCCCGCTTCGACGCCGGGCTGGTTGAAGGTGTTGATATCGAACATCGCGCCCGCATAAGCGGTCTGCAGCTCGAAGAGGAACAAGAGCTGGCCGAGGGTGAACTCGTTGACTTCGGGCAGGGTGATGGTGTAGTTGAGCCTTCCCGCCTTGGTGAGGGCATACGCCGTCGCCTTGTTCTCTGCCTGGATGAGCTCTTCCATCGTGTGCCCGCCGAGGAAGCCGACGTCGGGGATATCCTCGCATCCGTGGGGGATGGGGAACTTCTCCTTATAGCTGCCGACGGAGAGGAAGGTCACGACTTTGTCGTAAGGGCCTTCGGTGTAGAGCTGCACCTGCGAGTGCTGATCGGTGACGCCGAGCGCCTTGACGGGCGTCTGGCCGACGTTGCAGGGCTCGCCCTGAAGCGTCACGTTCTTGCCGAGCGATTCCGCCCACAGCTGCGCGTACCAGTCGGAGACGGTGCGCAGATTATCGGAGTACGGCATCAAAACGCCGATGTTCTTGCCGTCGTTCATCGCAATGTATTGAAGCGTCGCGCAAAGGAGCGCGGGGTTCTTTTTGAGGTCCGCCGTCTTGCACAGCTTGTCCATATAGGCGGCGCCCTTCAAGAGCAGCTTGATGTCGATGCCGAGCACCGCCGCGGGCAGAAGCCCCACGGGGGAAAGTTCGGAAAATCTCCCGCCCACGCCGTCGGGGAGCACATAGCTCTTGACGCCGCCGAGCTCTTTGGAAATTTTCACGAGGTTGCCTCTCGCTGCGTCCGTCGTGAACACGACGTGATCCTTGACGTTTTCGCCCGCCTTTTCAAGCAGGTCTGCAATGATGAGGTACTGCGTCATCGTCTCGCTCGTCGCGCCCGACTTGGAGATGACGTTGAAGCACGTCTTCTTGACGTCGATGACGTCCAAAAGCTCCTTCATGCGCACGGGATCGACGTTGTCTTCCACATAGAATTTCGGTCCCTTTCTCTTGGACTTGGGCAGGTCGTTGTAGTGCAGGTGGCAGAGCGCGTTGAACGCCATGATGGGCCCGAGCGCCGAACCGCCGATGCCGAGCACCACGAAGTTTTCAAAGTTCCTGCGGATCTTCTTGGCCTCTTCCAGGATATCCGCCACGATCTCGTCCTGATTGTATGGAAGTTCCGTCCAGCCCATGAAGAGCTCGTCGCGGCCCCGGTTGTTCGCCACGAAGGCGTGCGCCGCTTTGGCGAGTTTCTTGTGCGCATCCAGCGTCTTCTGCGAGATGCCCTTGTCGCCGAGATACTTATCTGTCATGTTGGTGTAGTCCACTCTCACGCGGAGCGCCTTGCGCAGTTCGTCCGTCAGTCTCATAATACATCCTCCATTTTTTCGGCAGATTTGCCTTACCTTTCTATTGTAAGCTACTTTTTCCTCCTTGTCAATAGCACGCCCGAAAAAATACCTCGCGAAGGCAAAATTTTTCTCGCATTTTCCGCTTTGGCGGCGCGGTCCCGGGGCGGAGACAAGCGGCGGAGAAGCGCCCGAAGGTCCGCAAGCCCGAACAGCGCGAAGAGGACGGCCTCTCCTATCGGCAGGAACACAAACAGGCAGACGAGCGCGGGCAGGAAGCTCAGATGCAGCAGGAAGAACTTCCTGAGGGCAAGCCCGAAGGCGATCGCAATGCAGGAAGAGGCAAGCACTTTGAAAAGCAGCTTTTTCTCCCCCGCCGTCCCCGTCTTTCTTTTGAGGACGGCAAGGGAGAGCACGGCGGAAAGCGTGTGTTCCGCCGCCATGCCGCAAAGGAGCGCCCCGCTCCCGAGCTTGCCCGCAAGGCAGACGACGCAGAGGATCATCGCCCCCGCGCCCGCAAGGAAGATAAAAAGCGTGTGCTTTTCGCAGCGGAGGGAGTTGAGAAGGCTCCCCGCGATCATGGAAACGCTCATGGGAAGGAGCAGCAGGGAACCGAACGCGATGAGCACGCCGCTTTCGGGGCTGTCAAAGAGCAAAATGCCGATATCCCGCCCCAATACGGCATAGAGGGGCAGAAGCGCCCCCGCGATGAGAAGGGCGGCGGAGACCGCCTTTTTTGTGAGAGAAGCAAGCTTCTCCTTCTCCCCGCGCGCGGCGCATTCGGAAAATTCGGGAACGAGCACGAGCGCCGCCGAACTCAAAAAGGCGGAGGGGATGAGCATGACGGGCATCACCATGCCGTAGACGACGCCGTATTCCGCCATTGCCTCCTGCGAAGTCGCCCCCGCCGCCGTAAGGCAGAGCGGGAAGAGGAAGGAGACGAGCATCCCCGTGAGCGAGGAGGCGGCGCGCATGGCGGTGAGGGGAAGGGCGGAGGCAAGCAGGGGCTTTATCGCCCGTTTGGGCGAAGAGAACGCCCCTCCGCGCGCAAGAAAGCAGCCGAAGGCGAGCGAGAAGGAGAAGAGGCGCGATAACAACACGGCGCCCGCGGCGAGCGTCTCCTTTGCAAGGGCGAGCGGGCAGAAGACGAGAAGGCAGGACCCTGCGGCGATCATCACCGCCTCCTCCGAAAGCTCCGTAAAGGAGTAGAGGAAGAAGCGCTTCTCTCCCCAGAAATACCCCCTCAGCACGGCGTAGACGGCGGTGGGCGGCAGGCCGAGGAGCAGGATGTAAAAGAGCCGTTCCGCTCCCTCGTCCGAAAATACGCCCGCAAACAGGGGGCGAAGGGCAAAGAGCAGCGCCTCGAAAAAGAGCGAAACGCAAAAGGAGAGCAGGAGCGCGGCGGTCACGGCGGAGCGTTCGGCGCGCTTGTCCCCCCGCGTGCGGTGGGCGGCGACGGTGCGCGAGAGCGTCGCGGGCAGCCCGCTCGCAGAGAGCATCAAAAGCACGGAAAAGACGGTGAGCGCCATCTGATAGCGCCCCAGCCCCTCCGCGCCGAGCGTGCGCGAAAGCAAAATGCGGTACAAAAAGCCGAGGCAGTGCTCTGCGGCGGAAAAGGCGGTCACAAGGGCGGATGTGCGGATAAGGTCCATGTTCCCTATTGTATTCTCCCCGCCCCGCCCGTTATGAAAAAACCCCGCCTGCTATGGGAAAACCCTTCCGTGCGGGCAGAAAAGAAGGACGCGTTCGCAAAGGGAAGGCACCTTTCCCGTCCCTTTGGCATAAGATGGCGTATGGGATACGAACTCTCTCTTTCCCGTCCGCGCTTTCTTCGCGTGCGGCGGGGCATGACGCTCGAAACGATCGCCCGCGCTTACTGTTTGCCGCCCCGCGTGCTCGCCGCGTTCAACGGCCTTAAACAAGAGCCCGAAAGGGGGGAGGTGCTTTTGCTTCCCGAGGGCGGGAATTTATACGAAGTGCGCGGCGGGGAGACAAAGGCGCTCCTTTCGGGGAGCGAGCAAACTTTCGAAGAAAAAAACTGCACAAAGCGGCTGTATCCCACGCAGAAAGTACTGCTCTGAGGGCGCGGGATCGGACAAAAAACATGCAGGATACGGGCGTATTTGTGCAAAAATGCGCCATTTTTTGCCGCCGTGCGGGCGGCAAAAGTTTTTTTGGGCAATCTATACACTCTCACGGACAATCTTTGTTACGATTGCCTATTGCAAAATCGGGCATTTTCGTGTAAAATATCCTCAAAACATGATTTGGAGGAAACTATGTCCGGTCTTTTACTCAAAGGCATCAACAAGATCTATCCCGGCGGCAACCAGGCAGTGTTCAACTTCTGCCTCGACATCAGGGATAAGGAATTCATCGTCTTCGTCGGTCCCTCGGGCTGCGGCAAGTCCACGACGCTCCGTATGATCGCCGGCCTCGAAGAAATTTCTTCGGGCGAACTTTATATCGACGGCAAGCTCGTCAACGACGTCGTCCCTAAGGACAGAGACATCGCGATGGTCTTCCAGAACTACGCACTCTATCCTCATATGTCCGTCTACGACAACATGGCATTCGGTCTCAAGCTCCGCAAGGTGCCCAAGGAAGTCATCGACGAAAAGGTCAAGGCTGCGGCAGAGATCCTCGGCATCACCGATTACCTTTCGCGTAAGCCCAAGGCTCTTTCGGGTGGTCAGCGCCAGCGTGTCGCGCTCGGCCGTACCATCGTCCGCGAGCCCAAGGTCTTCCTTCTCGACGAGCCTTTGTCCAACCTCGACGCAAAGCTCCGCGCGCAGATGAGAACGGAAATTTCCAAGCTGCACGCCCGCCTTGCGACGACGTTCATCTACGTCACGCACGACCAGATCGAGGCGATGACGATGGGTACGCGTATCGTCGTCATGAAGGACGGCTTCATGCAGCAGGTCGATACCCCTCAGAACCTTTACGACTATCCCATCAACCTCTTCGTCGCGGGCTTCATCGGCACCCCTCAGATGAACTTCTTCAAGAACTCCACGCTCACGCAGGAGGACGGGAAGGTCTATGTCAACTTCATCGGCGGCAACAAGATCGCGCTGCCTCGTTCGGTCGTTTCCAAGATCAAGAACGTTGACGAGTATATCAACACCGGCAAGACGGTGACGCTCGGCGTCCGTCCCGAAGATATCCACGAAGACGATCTCTTCATTTCCAACTCGCCCGAGACCATCGTCAAGGCGAGGATCGACGTCATCGAAAAACTCGGCGCCGAGACGCAGATCTACTGCGACCTCGAATACGAGAACGATAAGAACACCATCGTCGACAACGCCGCTCAGATGATCGCAAGGATCAGCTCCCGTGCCGTCGTCAACCTCGGCGAGATCGTCGAGCTTGCCTTCGACGCAAAGCACATCCACCTCTTCGACGGCTACACCGAAGCGACGATGCTCGAGCGCGACGAGCACTACGACGTCATCCCCGAAAATGCAGAGGGCGCGGCATTCGTGCCTCCTACACCTCAGGAGATGCAGGCTCAGATCGACGCTGCAAGAGTCGTCACCAAAGAGATGAAGAAGCTCGAAAAGCAGAACGCCAAGATGGAAAAGAAGAAGGCGGCTGCCGCAGCTGCTTCCGAAGAAAAGAAAGACGAAGAGTGACCTCTCGTTTTCAAAAGTTCCCAAAGAACGCCCGTTTTTCGGGCGTTCTTTTTGCATTTTTATGCAGACCGCGGGTCGGCGCTCTTTCCGCTCGGTCCAATTTGCCGCACCGTGCGCGAAAAAATTGACAAACCGCCGCAAAAGCGATATACTTTTTTGCGTTACGGGGGCGGTTTTCCCCCCAAGAATTTACGGAGGCCCGCACTTTGCTCGACGTCGTTTTGGATGCCCTTCTCGATACGCTCAAAATGCTGCCCTTCCTGTTCGTGCTCTATGTGCTCATCGAACTTTTGGAGCACCGCACGCGGGTGGGGGCGCCTTCGCGCGCGCTCTCGGGCAAGGCGGCGCCCCTCATCGGGGGAGCGACGGGCCTCATCCCCTTATGCGGCTTTTCGGTGATGGCGGGCAAGCTCTTCGAACGCGGCCTCATCACCCTCGGCACCCTCCTTGCCGTATTCATTGCGACCAACGACGAAGCCCTGCTCGTCCTCGCCCTTGCAGAGCTTTCCTGGCAGCAAAAGCTTCTCTCCATCGGCGTCATCCTCGCGGTCAAGCTCGTGCTTGCCGTTGCGGCGGGCTATCTTGCCGACGTTCTCTTCCGCGGACGGGCGACCTCGCCCTCTCCTCTGCCCGCGCCCGCCCACGAGCACGGACACGATCACGCCCATGAACACGCTCACGCCCATGATCACGCTCACGCCCATGACCATGAGCTCGTCCATGACCACGAGCACGCTCACGAACATCATGACCACGACCACGACCACGGTCACGATCACGAAGAATTCCACGTCTGCGAACACAAGCACGAAGGGGCACTGACGCTCTATTTCCTCTCGCCTCTTCTGCACGCGCTGCAAGTGGCGGCAGCCATCCTTGTCGTCAACTTCGCCTTCGGCACCCTCTTTTTCCTCGTGGGGGAGGAGCGCGTCGTCGGCTTTTTGGAGGGCGCGGGCTATTGGTTCCAGCCCCTCGTCGCCGTCCTCGTGGGGCTGGTGCCCAACTGTGCTTCGAGCGTCGTCCTCGCCGAAACATACGCGGTGGGCGGCCTCACCCTTGCAAGCTGCCTTGCGGGGCTCGTCACCAACACGGGGCTCGGCATTTTGGTACTTTTCCAAAACGCCAAGGCATGGAAGCGCAACCTGGCGATCCTCGGCGCACTCACGGCGCTCGGTATCGCCGTCGGGTATGCGGGCAACGCCCTCATGCTGTTCTTTTAAGGAGGAAACGTTATGAACCTTTTGAGCAAACGGGCGCAAGCCATCGCGCCTTACACGGCGGGCGAACAGCCTGCCGATAAGCAGTACGTTAAGCTCAACACCAACGAAAATCCTTACCCGCCCTCGCCGCGCGTTACGGAAGTGCTCCGCGCCTTCGAGGCGGAAAAGCTCCGCCTCTATCCCCGCCCCGATGCGGACGGCCTCCGCGCCGCCATCGCCCGTGCGGAAGGGGTGGAAGAGGGCAACGTCTTCTGCGGCAACGGGTCGGACGAAGTGCTGGCGCTCTCCTTCCCCGCCTTTTTCGACGAAGGGGGGAAGCCTGCCTGTTTTGCAGATCTTACTTACAGCTTTTACGAAGTCTTCGCCGCCTTTTTCGGCGTGAAGACGCACATCGTGCCCTTAAAAGCCGACTTTTCCTTCGATCTTGCGGCAATGCAGGCTGCCGACTGCGCGGGGTATTATCTCTGCAATCCCAACGCGCCGACGGGCATCGCCCTTCCCCTTTCCACGGTGGAAGACTTCGTCGCCTCGGTCGGGGAGCACATCGTCATCGCCGACGAGGCGTACATGGATTTTTACGGGCAGTCCGCCGTGCCGCTTACGAAGAAATATAAGAACCTTCTCGTCGTCAAGACGTTTTCCAAGAGCTATTCCTTGGCGGGCATCCGCTGCGGCTACGCCGTGGGGGACGAGGCGCTCATAGGCGGCCTCTTCCGCATGAAGGATTGCTTCAATTCCTATCCCGTGGACGCCGTCGCACAGGCGGTGTGCACCGCGGCGGTGGAAGACAAGGAGTACCGCGATAAGACGGCGGCGCTCGTCAAAAAGGAACGCGCCCGCCTCCGCGAAGCGCTGCTCTCTCTCGGCTTCACCGTGCCCGAATCGGGCGCCAACTTCCTCTTTGCGGGAAGGGCAAAGAAAAGCGGCGGAGAACTTTACCGCGCCCTGAAAGAGGAGGGCGTTTTGGTGCGCTATTGGGAAAGACCCATCCTCCGCGATTTTCTGCGTATCACGATCGGCACGCCCGAACAAAACGACGTGCTGCTCACAAAACTTAAAAAAATCTTAATATAGGGAGTTCCCCGTATGCAGCTCATTTCTGCGTCCGTACCAAAGAGAAACGCGCCCCCGGGCGTCGCAAACGGCCAAAATGAGCTTTTGTTTTCCACCGTCCGGGAGGCGGCGGAAGCGCAGTTTTCCCGCTTTGCGGGCGGAAAGCTCGCGCTCGTGAGCGATCCCGAACGCTTTGCGCTCTTTCGCGGCTTTGCGCTCTCCCCGCGCGCGCTTTCCCTCATTTTAGAAGAGGACGCGCTGCCCCTCTTTTCCCTGCCCGAGGGCGTTTCGTGCATCCTCGCGGCGGGCGGAGAACGGGTGCTCACCGCCGCCCGCTGTTTTGCCGAGGTGCGGCGCATCCCCTGCGTGCTCTTTCCCGCCGATGCATCTTTGCGCGGGACTTCGGAAGAGGAGGCATATATCACCCTCGGCGGAAAGGGCGCCCTTCACCGCCTCGCGCCCGCCTCCGTCTGCTGCGACAAAGCGCTGCTTATGCCCACCCTCGGCGAAGGGTACGCGGCGCTCCTGCTTGCCCGCCTCGCTTGTTTCGAAGGGCGCGCGCTCGCGGCGTTCGGGATGGGGGAGCCCCGCCCCGAAGCTCCCGCGTTCGAAGCGACCTTCGAGTCCGTCCTCCGCGCCGCGTATGTTCTGCCCGCCGCCCTTTGCGAAGGAGAGGGCTTCACGCTCGCCGCGCTCCTTCAAAAGGACGGCGAAAAAACGCCCCATTGGCGGGCGTATGTGCAGCTTTCTGCTCTCTATGCGGCGTTCTTCGAAAAGGGCAGGCCCCGCCGCACCTTCGTGCCCGACTACGCGCGCCGTGCTCTTTGTGCGGGCGTCCCGCTCTGTGCCCGTGTGCCCTCGCCCGAAGAATACGCCCTCCGCGCCCTCACGCTCGAACGCATCCGAAGCAGTTTTGCAAAGGAAGCCAAAGAACTTCTCATGGCGCGCAAAAGGCAAGCGGAGCGCATCTCGTCGCTTTCCGCTGCGCCCGTGTCTCTTCGCGGCGGGAACACCTTCCGTCTCCGGTATCTGCCCGAGTTCGCCCCGCGCGGGCTCTCTTCCGTCATCCGCGATTTCGGGCTTTTGGACCTTGACTGAGGCGGGCGCGTCTTCCGTTCGCCCCCGTCCGCATGTTCCATCCAACGCCACCAAGGAGTCCATATGACAAAAGAACAACTGCTCGATAGCATCGACGCCTTCCTCTTCGACCTTGACGGCACCGTCTATCTCGACGAGACGCCCATCGGCGACGTCAAGGGGACGCTCGCCCGCCTCCGCGCCCTCAAAAAGCGCGTCGTCTTTGTCACCAACAACTCTTCGAAGACGGAAGAGGAGTACCGCAAAAAGCTCTCCCGCATCGGCATCCTGGGGGAGGGCGATCTCATCTACACTTCGGCGATGGCGGCGGCGGAGCACGTTTCGGCGCATTTTCCGAAAAAGAGGGTCTTCCTCCTTGCGACGGACGCGGTGAAGGAAGAATTCGCCCGCACCGTGCCCCTTGTCGAGGATGCGCCCGAGATCGTCATCCTCGCCTACGATACGAGCCTCACCTTTGCAAAGCTCAAACGCTTCAACGAGTTTTTGGCGGGGGGAGCGTACTTCATCGCCACCCATCCCGACGCCGTCTGCCCCACCGAGGGCGTCCCCATGCCCGACGTCGGCTCGTTTTTGGAGCTTTTTTACGCCTCCTCGGGGCGGCGGCCCGATCTTGTCGTGGGTAAGCCCAATACGGTGATGGGGGAAAGCCTGGAACGCCGCCTGCACATCCCCCGCACCCGCATGTGCATGGTGGGGGATCGCTTACATACCGACATCCGCTTCGGCAACAACTGCTCCATGCGCACCGTGCTCGTTTTGAGCGGCGAAACGACGGAAGAGACACGGAAGAACTACCCCGACGAGCCCACGCTCGTCCTTCCCGACGTCAATGCGCTCCTTTGAGCGTTTCATCTCCCCCCGGATGCGGGTATATTTATCATAAGAGAACGTAAAAAATACGCGCCCCCATGTGCGGGCGGCGCGGTGAGCGCCCCAAAGGGCGCGGAGGACAGCATGAAAGAAGTTCAGGTCTTAGCCACCACGCCCGAAGTCTGCATCGCCCTTTCGGGGACGATCGATTCGGGCAATGCCGAAGAGTTCGGCGCCGAAGTCATCGCCGCTTACGACAGCGCCCCGGGCGACATCTCGTTCGAATGTTCGGGGCTCGAATTCATCGATTCGACGACGCTCGGCACCTTCGTTAAAATTTTGAAGCACGTCAAAACGGACGGGCACAAGATGAAGCTTTCGGGCCTCAACGCCCACATCAGAAAGCTCTTCGTCATCTGCGCGCTCGATACCATCATGGAGATCGCATCATGAACGCCCTCATCGATTTAAAAGTACCCCTCCAAAGCGAACTTCTGACGACCGTGCGGCTTTTAACGGGCGGCGTCTGCTCCCTTGCGGGGCTCGGGCTCGAAGAGAGCGAAGACTGCAAGGTGTGCGTCACCGAAAGTCTGCTCCTTTTAAAGCACGCGGGCTTTTTGTCGGCGCACCTTATTTTCACGCGCGAAGAGGGCATCCGCGTCTTTGCCGAGGGCGAAGAGGGCGGCGGCGAAGCCGTCTCTTCGATGGAAGAGGAGATCTCGGTGGCGCTTTTACAGGCGCTCGTGGAAGATCTCAAAATGGAGCGGACGGAGTCGGGCGTCACATCCGTCTCCTTCGGGTTTGGTCAGAAGTGATGGACGAAACACAGCTTTTTCAGGAATATAAGAAGACGCACGATGTAAAACTTCGGAACGAGATCGCCGAAAAGTACCTCTTCATCGCCTCTATGATCGCAAAGAAATTTGTGGGCAGAGGCGTTGAGTACGACGATCTCTTTCAGGTCGCCTCGCTGGCGCTCCTCAAAGGCATCGACCGCTTCGACGAGACGAAGGGCCTCAAATTTTCCACCTTCATCACGCCCACCATCACGGGGGAGATCAAGAACTATTTCCGCGACCGCTCCCGCCTCATCCATCTTCCCCGCCGCGTGGCGGAGCTGAGAGTGAGCGTCAAGAAGGCGGAAGAGGAACTCACCCTTGAAAACGGCAAGAGCCCGACGGCGAAGGAGATCGCCGAAAAGCTGGGCGTCCCCGAAGAAGAAGTGCTAAGCTGCATGGAAGCGGGCAGCGTCGTCTCGCTGGACCGCCCCGCCGACGGCGAAGACGGGGAAGACGGCGCAAGCTTTTACGACGTGCTCCCCGCAGGCGAAGACGCGTTCGAGCGCATCGAACAAAACGACGCCGTCCGCCGCGCGCTCTCCCTTTTGAGCGAGCCCGAAAAGCAGCTTGTCTCTTACCGCTTCGGGCAGGAGCTCTCGCAGGCGGAGACGGCAAGAAGGATGAACGTTTCGCAGATGTATGTCTCGCGCATGGAGCGCAAGATCCTGCAAAAACTCAAAGAAGATCTCAAACAGGGGATGGCAGAATGATGTACTTCGAGATCGGCGATCACGCCGCGCTGCAAGCGGCGCTCGATACGATGTGCACGCGCCTTTCCAAGGAAAATATCCCCGAAGGCGTCGTGTTCGACAGCAAGCTCGTCGTCAACGAGCTCGTTATCAACGTGCTGCGCCACGGCGGCGGCAGGGCATTTTTCCGCGCGGAACGAAAGGGGGATGAACTTCTCTTTTCGGTGCGGGGGGAAAAGTCTTTCTGCCCGCCCAAGGTGAGCCGCTGCTCTTCGCTGAGCGACGAATGCGGCCGCGGGCTCTTCCTCGTCGACGCCGTCTGTCTGCGCCGCGAATATTCCGAACAGGACGGCATCACCGTCTACATGAAACTGCAATAAAAAAGCCCCGTCGAAAACGGGGCTTTTTTTATGGCCTTTTCGGGCGTTTTTGCTTTTTTTCTGCCGCTCTCATCGCCGCGAGCCCCGCCGAGAGGACGAGCCCGAAAAGCGCCGCCCCGCCGACGAGAAGGGGAGAAAAGCTCTCCGTGAGGAAAGCGGACCCATCCTCCACGGCATAGAAGGCGATCGCTGCGGCGGCTGCCGCGCATTGCAAAAAGAAGCGGACGGCGTCCATGGGGGCGCCCTTTTGCGCGCCGAGGCGCAGAAGGCTCAAACAAAGCCCGAGCGCCGTCACCGCGAGGAGCACGACGAGCGCGATCTCTTTCTTCTCCCAAAGCACGGGCGGGAGGGAGAGCAGCATGATAAGTTCTTGTTTGAAGAGGGAAGAGGGCAGGCACAGCCCCGCATACGCCGCGGCAGAAAAAAGGAGCAAGAAAAGCCCCGAAAGCCCTCTCCCGCGGCGGTGGACGAAGATGCACGCCGTGCGAAGGAGGAGCGTCCCGAAAAAGACGAAGAGCGCGTCCCAAGAGAGCGCCGCTTTCCCCGTCTCCGCGCCAAGCAAAACGAGCGCCGAAAATCCGCCGAAAGAGACAAGGGTGAGCGTCATCGAAAGGCCCGCAAGCGTCCTTGCCGTGCGCCCCGCCGCAAAGGCGAGCACCGAACAGCCGAGGGCGAAAGCGGCGGAACCCGCCGCTGCCGCAAGGAAAAGCTGCAAAAGGAACGAATAGGCGCTGTCCGCCTGCGGAAGGCTCCCGCGCAGCAGCTCCGCCGCCATGCCGAAGAGCGAACTCCCCATCATCGTATCTCTCCCCGCGACCGCCATCGCTGCGGCGGAATGGGGAAGGAACATCCCCGCAAACAGCCCGAAGACGGCAAGGAGCGCTACCCCTCCGCAGCAGAAGGCATAAAAGAGGGGATGCGTCCTCCGCTTTTCCAGCACCTTCTTTTCAAGGAGCACCTCCGTCTCCCGCCGTACGCGCGCCTGAGGCGCCCCGCCGCAGACGAGCGCTCCTTCCACAGAAAATTCCATATGTATCTCCCTCCTTGTCTTGAAAGTTCTTCCATTATAGCACCCGTCTTTTGCGGGCGGGCGGGGAGAAAGCGTCGCATTTTGGCGCACTTTGGGCGGGCGGGGAGAAAGCGCTCTCTTGCCCGCTGTGCAAATTTGGTGCAGGATTTGTGAAAACCCTTGTATTTTCCGCCGCGAAATGGTATAATCGTACTTGTATGACGGCGCGTCCGTTTCGGGGCGCAGCCTTGCAAAATAAGGGGAGAATGTGATGACGCATCAGACGAAGGCGGAACTTTCCCGCCTCTTGAAGGACGTACGGGAAAAGACGGGCTTGGAAGTAAGGCTCGTGCCCCGCGGCGGGGAGGAGACGAAGTTTACCCTCTCTTACTGCGGCGAAACGGCGGAGGCCTTCCTCGACGGCACGGGCGAAGGAGCGGCGGAAAAGGCAAAGCTCGTTTCCTATCTCGTCTCCAATGCCGACGCGCGCGACGTACTGCCCGATAAGGCGGACCACCTCAAAAACATCCTGCTCGGCGAAGGCTCGGGCTGGTATATCTACCGCTTCCTCACCAAGTTCAACTTATCTGACGGCGCGTGCTTTGCCGTCGAACTGCTCGTTCCCAAGCGCATCGAAGAGGCGCTTTCCCACATCGAGAGCTGCCTTCAGGACGCTTCCGATATGGCGGTGCGCATGGACGATACCCATCTTGTCGTCGTCAAGTTCATGGACGCCGACGAAACGCCCCTCGAATTCGGGCATTTTTTGAGCCAGTCGCTCTACGAAGAGCTGGGCGTCAAGGCGAGCGTCGGCATCGGCTGCGAGATGAAGAGCTTTGTCGAGATCGCCTCTTCCTACCGCCAGGCGTCGACGGCGGTGCGCGTGAGCGCCCTCTTTTCCTCCGAATCCAAGGTGCACACCTACCGCGAATATCTCCTTGTGAAGATGCTCGAAGACCTTCCCAAAGACCGCTTGAAGGAGTATATGGAGCAGTTCTATGTGGAAAGCGCCGACGAAGTCTTTGAGGATCAGGACATGATGGAGACGGCGGAGCGGTTTTTAGAGAACAGCCTCAACATCTCCGAAACTTCGCGCGATCTCTTCATGCACCGCAACACCCTCATGTACCGCCTCGATAAGATCGAGCGCATCACGGGGCTCAACATCCGCAAATTTTCCGATGCGGTCACCTTCCGCGTCATCACCATTCTCTACAAACTGCTCAACCCGTAAAGGGTGCGGCAAGGAGGCTCTATGGATCCCGACTTCAACAAACCCAACACCCCCGAAGAAAAGGACGAGTTTTTCGATCCCGTTCCCGAAGCACGCCCCGACGAGAGGGAGGACTTGTCCTCCCCCCGCCCCACGCGCAAACAGTCGTGGCAGCGCCGCCTCATCTCCCTTCTCCTGGCGCTCGTGCTGCTCGCGGCGGGCTTCCTCGTCGGCTGGTTCGTCCGCTATTATGCGATCGACGAGGACATGCGCTCCTTTTTGTGGGCGCTCGACGTCACCGAACGCTACTACTATCCCGAAGGCTTCTCGCGCGAGAAGGTACTTGAAAGCGCGGGCGAGGACGCAACGGGCGCAGAGCTTCTCTCCGCGCTCAACGAGGCCCTCGATCCTTATTCGCAGTACTATTCGCCCGAAGACTACGCCGACTATCTGCGCGCGGGCGCGGGGCAGAACTACGACTACGGCATTTCCTTCCTCAGGGGCGACGACTCGGGCACGATCGCGCTCGTTTCCTACAATTCTCCCGCCTATCGCGCGGGGGTGCGGAAGGGGATGCGCATCTTTTCCTATTTCGTGCGGGCGGATGCCACCGTCTCGGGGCCGGATGTCCCCTTCACGACGTACGAGCAGTTCGCATCCGATATCGCCGCCGTTCCGGGCGGGGAGCTTGTCCTGCTCCTGGGGTATGAGACGACGTACAGCGGGTACGGGTATTACTACATCACGCCCGAAGAATATCAGCGGACGTACTGCATCTACCGCGACAGCGAGACCGGCATGACGTTCGGCGAAAACACCGTGATGGACTTCCGCGAAGAGGATCGCCTCTCCTCCCTCGACGAAGACACCGCCTATATCCGCATCGACGAGTTCAGCGGCAACGTCTCCGCCGAGTTCGAATACTGCCTCGAAACCATGAAGGCGCGGGGGAGGACCGACCTCATCCTCGACCTGCGCACCAACGGCGGCGGGTATCTCGACGACTTGCAGCAAATCGCCTCCCACCTCATGCGCGATGCGGAAGGTCCTGCCCCCGAAGTGCAGGTGGCGCGCTACAAGGGCGGCAGAGAGGAAGTGTACTACGCCTACGGCAACGATTTTTCCGATTATTTTTCGGAAGATTCCGAAGTATATCTGCTTGCGGATGAGAACACGGCGTCCGCGTCCGAATGCCTCATCGGCGTGCTCGTCGACTACGGCACCCTCTCCTACGATCACATCTATCTGCGCGAGGCGGAGGACGGCACCGCATCCACGTACGGCAAGGGCATCATGCAGTCGAGCTTTGTCGCGGCAAACGGCGCGGCGATGAAGCTCACCGTGGCGGGCATCTATTGGCCGGTGAGCGATAAGACCATCCACGGCACGGGCGTCACGCCCGAAGACGGCTGCGTCGCCGTCTCTGCGCCCCTCATCTGGGGGAAGGAAGATAAGATGCTCTCCGCCGTCATCCAAGCGGCGTGCGCCTCCCCCTCTATCCCCTCGATCGAAATTTGAGCAGGGCGGAAATGAGCGCGGGATCGGCAGCCTGCTCTTTTTGTTCCGTATGCGAATATTCTACGTTTTGTTCGGGCGGCGCCTCTTGTGCGCCGCCCGGCTGTTTTTTGTTTTGCGGCGCAAAGAGCAGGGTGAGCACGTCGCGGTTTTCGCGGTAAAAGGCGA
>ERZ1643251.1299-NODE-1299-length-28939-cov-44.831221_pt1 | contig 28939 bp, 26 predicted proteins | sample MGYA00579261_ERZ1643251 | MGnify/ENA primary metagenome ERZ1643251 (study PRJEB29033, sample SAMEA4952267) | chicken gut metagenome | biome: Broiler Chicken; feature: Gastrointestinal Tract; material: Caecum | place: Ireland | collected 2018 | study: Broiler... | reverse complement strand
TGACATTTAGTCAGTTCTTCCTCGGCAGAGTGTCCCGATATTTCTTATTAAATTTTCAATCTACCCTTGCCGCGCAGCTACGCTGCTTCCTCTCGTTCGAACTGACATTTAGTCAGTTCTTCCTCGGCAGAGTGTCCCGATATTTCTTATTAAATTTCTTATTAAATTTACTTATTCAATTTTCAATTTTATAATTTCAATTTGCGTCAGTTCATTTATGACATAATTATATTTTAATACAAGCATAAAAATTTTTAATCATTAAATAAAAAAAATTAAAAAACTTTAATATACAAAAAGGTCTGTCACATTTTTGACAGAACCTTTATTTCTTTTTTCTCATCCCAATATTATTTTTCATCCCCGCAGCTAGTAGCCAAACCTAAATAAAATAAATTAATTAAAATAAAAAATTTTTCTAATCTTCCTAATAAATAATTAAAAATTTCTTTTTTCTTTTCCTCTTCCTTGATTTTTCCTAATCCCCGGAATGTGCCATCACCTCTTTCGTTCCCAGTTATCTCCTGTGAAAATATAATACTAAGATAAAACTTGTTATACAATAAGAATTTTGTAAAAGAAGTTTTACAATTGACCATGCCCCCTAGTACAAGTGACTAAAAAATCTTTTTACAATCTTAATAAAGATTTATTAATAAAAATCAAATAGAATTAAAACAAAAAAATTAAAAAATAAAAGCCGTGCCACTGCCTATCGACAAACACAAATTCGCTTTCAAAATATATTTATCTCCCTCTCAAATATCCTTCACCCAAAAGTTAAATCTTAGTGCTGCTTCATTCCTGATCTGACACGGTTCGATTGCTTTTGCCGAAAAATTTTGAGCAATCATAAACAAATATACCTGTCTGCGTTTCCACATTCGCCTCACAGCAGGCTCTGCACCCCGCATAAGCGTTCGGGTCAAGAGATCCGCCAAGTCCCCGTGGAAGCACGGCTATATTATATTAACTTAAAAATACATGTTAGGCAATATTACTTATTCATATAAGAAAAATTATATTTTGTATTTGCCAATTTTACATTTGCATTTTCTATTCTTCCTTTAAAAGAAAATTTCTTGTTTTTAAAATCACTTTCTCTTAAAAGAATCAAACCGGCATTACCAAGATATATTTCACCCTCGGTATCGCCTTTATCGTTAATTTTTTCTATTTTATAATCATCTGTAACTTTAAATTTATTATTCTTATTCAATGCATCAACATAGATAGTACCTTTTTGCAAACCAAAAGGTAAATTGCCTAAATCAATATAATCCAGATATGATTCTTTACCTGTGCTATTGTTGTCTGCACTAAAATAATCGTTATTCAAAATACAAATCGCATCTGTTTTATCATTGTATCTGTATAATGCAAGAGCCTTGCCGCCGCCTTTTATCTGCTGGTCATACAAATGGATTATAGCTCCGTTTGACAAAGCTGAAGCAGCATCCAGAGTTCTTACCTTTGAAATGTCATCCAATTTACGTTTAAAATCTTTTATGAACGCATAATTGTCATCATCGAGCCTATCCCATCTCAAAGGATTTCTGTTTTGTTGTTTTTCATTTTTACAAGGTGTTTCCCAGCCGGTCATAGCTAGTTCATCACCTGCATAATTTGTCGGCGCACCCGGCAGTGCATTCATAGCGAACCACAATGCTCTGTATTTTTCTAAAGCCGGAGCCAGAACAGCCTGCAGAATATTTGCTTTCAATTTTGCAACCTTAGGCTGATTTTCCGGAGCTTCAATATAATTTTTGAAATCAGAATTAATTTCTGCAGCCTCATTGATAATATAATCTATATTGTAATCAAAAGGTCTTGCGCCAAAATCTTCTGCATCAAATGGTTTTTCAACACCATCTTTATGATATCTGCCGTCTTTCAAATTATTCAATGCATCTCTCATTGATGATTTGAAAGAATCAGGCAAACTGTTAAACTCGCTTGAATTTGCAAAACCTCTTTGTTCAAAAGCATCAGCAACAGCCTTTGCTCTGTCTGTATTTAACACACCGACATTTGTTGCAAAAAGGTGCAAGATTCTCGGTTTGTCATGGTTGCCGACAAATCTGTGTGAGAAATTCAAACCTTCTGCTGTTGCAGAATCAAAATAACCAATTTCTCCCTTATTTGTATAGGCTCTGTCTGAGAATTTACTTGCTATATTACCGTGGAAAGTACCTTCATCATTCTGTCCGTACAAACCGGGCAGCATTGAATAGAAATAGTTGTAGTCAGATATTGTAGTGAACCCTGTTCTCAGCATAAATTCCGCAAAAATAGAAGAAGGCCAGTTTGTGAGTTCTCCAAATGACGAACCTGCCGGATTGTATTCCCTAAATCCTGAATTAAACTTGTTCCAGAAATTCATAACACGCTGTTTGTTTTCTGCATCAGAAAAAGCACCGTCTTCAACAGAATCTGAATCGCCGACATCTTTTGATGCGTCTATTCTGAAATTCAAGCCGGATTCTGTTTTTTCAACAATCAATTTAGCAACATTTACTGCATCGGAATCTATACCATCGAGTCTTTGGGACAAATGTGCCACAAACTTATTCATCTTGTCTTCAGAAATTTTATCAACACCTGTTTTTATCATATTGATTAATTTGTCAGCAGTTTTTTCAGGAGTTGTTTCGTATTGAAGATTCAATGCGTTCAAATCTACTTTGTTGAGATTTTTTGTATTATATTCCAAATTGTTTTTGTTCGCATAGTTAGGTTCAATAGAAGGAACAAGCGCAGAAACAACAAGGAATTTTGCAACATCCGGTGCAATCATAGAATAAATTTCTCTGCCCTCGGTTGTTAATTCTTTACCGTCCAAAAGTTTTTGGCCTGTTGATTGTTCCAGTTTAGAAAGAATATCAAAAGCCTTTGCGCTCAAATCTGAGGCAATAACATTATCCATTTTTTTGTATAATGCTCTGTAATCTTCGGGCATCATATTGTAATAGGCATCGCCCATTTTGAACATATCATATCTGGACTTGCCGACTGTATCTTCTGTAACAGCCATATTTTTAATATAAGGATAAGAAAATACGCTTACCAGATCCGGTGAAAATTCAATCGCATCAAAAGGATATGACATCAATCCATCGGCAATTGTTTCCGGCATTTTTTGCTGTCTGAGATGGTATCTTCTTTCTGTTCCGTAAGCATTCATTTTAAGAATATTATCGAGTGCTGACGGTTTGTTGTCTGTTTGTTCAAGAATAGCTTCTGCTCTTTTTGGTATTTTCTTTTCACTAATTAATTCTTCTACAGCTTCTTTATAAGTTTTGCCCTGATTTTTTACTTTATCAGAGAGTTCTTTTGCAGTGTATTCCGTAAGGGTTCTTGCTACTTCGTAAGCCCAGAACTTACCGATTTGAACAGTGTCATCCTGAACCTGATATTGAGCGGCTCTTGCAGCTGCTCTTCTTTCAGGAGGCAGGGCAGCTATAGTTGATTCTGCAGTAATAAATTTCTTTTTAGAAATATCACTGTTTCCGACCCACAAAGAAATACCGCCGTCTTTGTTTGAGGTAACTATTTCTTTATTAGTCCATCTTGTCAGATAATTTTTGAACTGACTGTCTTTGTCATGGTGTCTTGCTTCTTTATATTTATGATAATTTGCTTCTACTTCTCTTGGCGTAACTCTAAAGTTTGCAGCCTGAACAGAATCTCTGTAATTTGCAATATCATAGCTGTCGCCTGTTTCTTTTTTGTCATAGACATTAAAGGTTTTATTACCGTTCATCTGCTCTTCAGAAGCCAATCTGTCATCAAACACCTGAATGTAAGTAGGATATGACGGATTTACATGGGAATGTTTGATTGCTTTTTCATAATAAACACCGTCTTCGCCTTTTTCAAAAATTATACGGTAAGGTGCGTTTACAAGCTGGATGTGTGTATGTTTATCGACTTCAGGATTTTTAGACAATATACCGTAGCGTGGAGGAATATCCTGAACATCTTTAGTTTCAAACATATTCAACAAAGGACTTTTTGCTCCCCAGTTTTGAATATCTTTTATATGGATGCCTTCAACACCTTCATTAACAAAAGCACCGTCAGCAATCCATCTCATACCGTGATTGTACAAGTTAATCATTAAATTTTTAAAATCTGTAATGTCGCCAAGATTGTTAGTAATCTGGTAAGGGTTTGTTGTCCAGTAGCCATGGCTTGAAATATTATCCTGACCGAAAACAGGTGTACTTAAAAATTCTGTAATACCTGCTTCTGCCATTTTAGGCACCATTTCGTTTGTAGAATTTAAAGTTGTACCAAGAACATTAAAATGGTTTCTTCTTACGTTTAAATTTTCTTTTGGAACATTAAAAGCATCAATCAAAAAATGTTCAATAACTTTTGGAGCAGTAGAATTTGCTGCCCATACAGGCACTGCGATGTTATAGCCTTTGTCCCCAACAACTGATTTGTCATTATACTGTTTTCCGTCAACAACAAACTTATATCCTAATACAGCGTTGCTACTTTTGAGGTTAAAATCATCAGCCTTGACTTCCAAATATCCAAAACCGCCAGGAAGTTCTTTGCTTACAGAGTTTTGATGCACACTGTAATTGCCATTGTTATCCTTTGTCATTGCGACAAGCTCTACCTTTGTGCCTTTTGGAGCATTTGGCAAATTAATTTTGTAAACATCACGGCCTCTGTTATCCTGAGTCAAAATGCAGCCTGAAAAACTGGGAGAATGCTTTTTCCCTTTTTTGCTGGACAAAGGATTTGTAACTCTCAAATTGCCTGATAAATCCAAATGATTGATGTTCACAGTATTAACCTCACATAACACGCTTGTCTATAAATATTAAGATGAAACAGAAAAAAAGTTGCTAAGCATGCCACTTTTTTCAGTAACATTGTTACAATAACTTAAAGAAACTATAAAATATTAATTAAAACAGTCCCTTTCTGGCTAATATAGTGGCAATGATACCTGCCAGCATTAAAGAAAAAAGCAATATGCCCAAAAACGCATAATGAAAATGCGCCATAGGAACCTCAACGTTCATTCCCCAAAAACTGGAAACCATTGTCGGTATAGCCAGAATAATTGTAACAGAAGTCAAAAACTTCATCACTATGTTCAAGTTGTTGGAAATAATAGAAGCAAAAGCATCCATCATACTTTCGAGAATGTTTCTATGCATTTCTACCATTTCAACAGCCTGTTTGTTTTCAATGATAACGTCCTCCATCAAATCCTCAATTTCTTCGTTGTATTCCATAAAATTTGAAAAACCTGAGAATTTTTTGAATCTGCTGAGTTTTTCCAAAACTCTGCCGTTATCTTTTAATGCAGTAGTAAAATATACAAGAGATTTTTGAACATCCAAAAGCTGAAACAATGCTTTATTTTTCATTGTTCTTTTCAATTCAACTTCTATCTTGTCAGTATGACGGTTGATATGTTCAAGATATCTCAAGTAAAACTTTGTAGAACGAAATAGAATTTGGAAAAGAAATCTCGTTCTGTTAGCCGTATCAAAAAGCTTTGTAGTATCCTGATTGAAGAAAGAAATGATTCTGTTCTCTTTTAACGATACCGTAACAATATTGTCCGGAGTAAGAATTACACCCAGAGGCAATGTATCAAAGCTGTTTTCGTCTTCCATTAAAGGGATATTTGTGATTATAAGCAGTTTATCATCATCGAGTTCTATACGGGAACGTTCTTCCGAGTCCAGAGAATCTCTGAGAAAATCAGCATCGATATTTAATGCGGCAGCTACCTGCTTTATCTCATCAGCAGTCGGCTTTATCAAATTGAACCATGATCCCTTCTCAAATTCGTTTATAGAAAGTTCTTTTAGGGTTTTGTCTTCCTGTGTTTTAAAAATTTGAAGCATAGGAACCGCCAATCACAAAATATCTCTTTACTCAGTTATTATACAACAAGCATGGAAAATTATATATCTTTTGAAGCTAAATACGCATTCATTTTTTCGTAATCAAATTCGTTTTCCCATCTTGCAATAAAAATTGTCGCAATACAGTTGCCTATAAGGTTAACAGTAGTTCTTCCCATATCCAGAATCTGATCTATACCGAGCAAAATAGCCACCCCGATTAAAGGATAGTTCAAACTGGATAAAGTACCCGCCAGAACAACAAGGCCTGCTCTTGGCACACCTGCGACACCTTTGCTGGTAAACATTAAAGCAAACATAATAATCAACTGCTGCTGAAAAGACAAATCAATACCGACAAGCTGTGTTGCAAAAAGCACTGCCATAGAAAGATACAACGTACTGCCGTCAAGATTGAAGGTATATCCGGTAGGCATTACAAACCCTACAATATTTTTAGGGACACCAAATTTTTCCATCTGCTCCATTGCTTTTGGCAGCGCAGCCTCGGAGCTTGCTGTAGAAAAAGCAAGCAATGCAGGATCTTTCAATGTTCTTATCAAACCTGACATCGGTATTTTTACAATTTTGCATACAAGAACAAGAATAAAAACAATAAAAACAAACAATGCAAAATATAAAGAAAATACAATTTTTACGTAATTTTTAAGTATGCCAATACCGCTGCTGCCTATTGTACTCGCAATAGCGGCAAAAACACCAACCGGAGCAAAATACATTACATACTCAGTAAATTTGAACATAATCTCAGACAGAGAATTTAATACATCCAGTATGGGTTTGGCTTTTTGACCGACAGCACATATAGCCAGCGCAAAAAACAGACAGAAAACAACTATCTGGAGCAAATTTCCGTCAGCCATTGATTTTATGATACTGGACGGAAAAATATTGATAACCAAATCTCTTAAAGACGCATGGTGTGCGCCATGGCTCATTGCAGTAACAGCATCCATATATGTTGAAGAAACTTCTCCCACCTGTGACAATCCGGCACCGGGCTGTGTAAAATGACCTATACCAAGCCCTATTAACAAAGCAGCAATTGTGACAAGCTCAAAATATATCAGGGTTTTAAAACCTATTTTTCCAAGGCTTTTGATGTCGCCGTGGCCGGCAATTCCTATAACAAGAGTTGCAAAAAGCAACGGGGCAATAATCATCTTGACCATATTCAAAAACATCATAGCCAGAGGTGATAATTTAACTGCAAAATCAGGGAATAACAGACCTACTACAATCCCTAATATCAGTGATATTAAAATATATCTAGTCAATTTAATATTCTGCAATAAATTGTCCTCTTAGATACAAATATTACCCGACTGACTATATTATAAAATAAACATGAAATAACAAAACTAAATACCGGGATTTGATAATTTATCTATTCTTTCGGACTCATCGAGAAAGTCGGTTCCGTTTTCTTCGTATGAAGACATATCAGAAGAGTGTTTTATATCTTCGCCGAGAGATTGCAGGTCTTTATTTTCGATTTCTCTAATTATTTTAATTTGTTCATTTCTTCTTCTTTGCTGTTCAGTTTTACCCATTTTTAAATAAGTATTTTGATAATGGTCAAGATTTTTGTTTTGATTTCTCTGAACAACAATTTCTACACGTCTGTTTTTAGCCAGAGAAGCAGCATCACTGCCCTGTGCGACAGGTCTTGTATCAGCATATCCGACAGCAGACATCAAATCAGGAAGAATTTTGAATCTGTCTATTAAATATTTAACAATTGTACACGCTCTGGCAGAAGAAAGCTCCCAGTTGGAAGGATATCCGCCGCCGCTTATAGGCAGTTTGTCAGTATGGCCTTCGACTCTTATACCGTGCATTGCAAATTTTTCAACAATCAGCTTGCCTATTTCATCAAGAACTTTTAAAGCAGCCGGATTTAACTGGGCAGAAGCGGATTTGAACAAAATCCCCTTGTCTGTAATAGTAATGACAAGCCCTCTTTCATCAATAGTTGCACTGACGCCATCCAGCTCACCTGATTTGATTTTATCTTCAATTTCTTTTTTTATCTTTTCATAAGAATCCTGCTCATAGCGAGGGCTAATATATTCCATCATCAAAGAATCAATCATTGAATTTGCAGCACTCGCATCAAGCACAGATTCACCGGAGGACATAACACCGCTGCCTCCGTCAAGAATTGACTGTATACTAAAAGCTTTTTTCAAGGATTCTTCTATTTTTTTAAACTCATTTACATTTATCTGTGACAGTGCATAAAGAACAACAAAAGTAGCAAACAATAAAGTCATAAAGTCTGCGTAAGAAACAAGCCAACGCTCCAAATTTTCATGCTCTTCTGGTTTCTTTTTTCTTGCCATAAGGTTAAACCGCTTCTCTATCCTTCATGTGACTATCCAAAATGTAAGCCTGTAGTTTTCTTTCTATCAAAGCAGGAGATTCACCGGCCTGAATAGCAAGAATACCTTCTATAATAACTTCTTTTTTCAAGAATACTTTTTTATATTTAAATTTCAACTTTGTGGAAAACGGGATAAAAATTAAGTTTGCAGCACCTACACCATAAACAGTAGCAACGAAAGCTACCGCAATACCGGCACCGAGTTTTGACGGATCGGAAAGGTTCTGCATAACCTGAATCAACCCGAGTACCGCACCGATGATACCGATTGTAGGAGAAAAACCGCCGGCAGATTCCCAGACTTTTGCACCGCCTGCGACCTTGTCCTCAAGCAGCATAACCTGTGTTTCCATCATCTGTCTGACCAGAGCAGGGTCAGTACCGTCCGCTACAGCCTCAAGGCCCATTACCATCAACGGATCTGATGCAGTTCTTGCTTCTTTTTCAAGAGAAATAGCACCCTCTCTTCTTGCTTTTGTAGCAAATTTAATTATCTCAGCTATCAACTCATCAAAATTGACCTTTTCTCCCATAAAAACATCTTTTAAGAGGACAAAAGCATTTTTCAATTCAACAACCGAAAAACTCAAAATAACAGCACCTGTTGTACCGCCAAATACAATAAATGCAGCTGTAATCTGAAGCAGCTGTCCTATATTACCGCCCTCGAGAGCCTGACCGATTAAGATACACACTATCCCGAAAAATACACCAACTAACGATGTGAAATCCATACTAATCTAATCTCCAATATATTTATTATTACTTATAATTAAATAATAATATCCGGTTTTTGAAATCCTATATTTATATTAGGCTCATTTTAAACAGACGCTGTTTTTGCTTTTGCAGAAATCGTAACGGGCGGAGCCTGCAGATAAAGAGGCTTTAACTTACCCCAGAGAAAATCATCTTTATTACAGTTTTGTATTTTATTGCAGACTATTTGATTCAAAATTCTACCCAAATCAGCATTCATTTCCGTATAAATTTCAGAAGCGATGCCAGCATTTTTCAAAAAGGTGCCGGAAGCCTCATCAGCAATAACACGTCCATTTTTAAAATCAAAATTCAAAACATCATCAGCATTAGTTAATGAGGGGGCTTTTAACTCTTTTCCATTGCTGTATTGAGCAGTATAATACTGCTGTTTTCTTGCATCCAGCACAACTGTTGTCAATTCATCTGTGTCGTTTATATGAGATAAAATTTCAAGCGAACTGACTCCGACCAGCGGTATATTCAACTGCTGAGCTATCACTCTCGCAACGGTAACGCATGCTCTTATTCCGGTAAAACTTCCGGGGCCAATATTTGTACCGATTACATCAATATCTTTCATGCTTATACTGTTAGATTTTAAAATCTGAGCAATAACAGGAATTAAAAAAGCCGAATGATATTTTTCGTTATGATTTTCAATTATTTCATCCGCTATTATGTTTTTATCTTCTGAAAATGTGACATAAGTCTTGTCCAGACTGGTATCAAAAGTTAAAATCTTCACTTGTTAATTCCTTCCAAACACTTTTTGTATTCTTCGCCTTCACAAGAAAAAGTAAAGGTGCGTTTGTTCTCGTCAATATAATCTATTCTAATCTCAATTCTGTCAAAAGGAAGCTCAAAATCCGAAAACTCTGCCCACTCAACAAAAGTCAAAACCTTTGGTCTTGAGTATTCCACAAGCTCATCTACAATTGTTTTTACACCTTCATTTTCGAGTCTGTACAAATCAAAGTGATAAATAGGCAAATCACCGGAAAGATATTCATTTATTATAACAAAACTCGGGCTTGTTACTTTTTCTTTTACATTCAAATGATTTGCAACAAGTTTTGTAAAAGCGGTTTTGCCTGCACCTATATCACCGTACAAACAAACAAATGCCCCGTTTTGTCTGAACGCATTTGCAAATTTTTGCGCAAGAATATTAGTCGCATCTAAATTATCCACGGTGATTGTAAAAATCTTTTCCATAAATAAAGAATAACATAAATAGGCTAAAAAAATTGAAATATTTTTTACCCGCATTATATATAATTTATGAAAAAATTAATTTATATTCTTTTATTATTCTTTTTAATAGTTCCGGCACAATACACCGACGCAAATGCAATGGTGCTGAAGGCAGGAGTTTCCCTGTCCGATAAGGTACCTGCTGGATTTTTCGGCAGCTGGGAAATAAGCTCTATTATGACCTACACAAATAATGAAAAAATGTTCAATGAAGTTTCCACGGATTATTGGAACTTATCAAAAACAGGTGACGTCATAACATTATCAAACCCCGTTTCAGGAGCAAGAGCTTCTGTTACAGTTGATGATGTCAAAGGCAATCAAATAAAATTTACACATGTAACGCAGGACAAAAATGCGAAAATGACAGAAACACCAACATTAACATTGAATGGTGAAAATTTCTATGGAACTGATAAAATAGTTATAGAAAAATATAAATATGGTGAAAAAATAAGCACAGATGTTGTCATTTATAAAATAAAAGCAAAGAAAATCTCAGGCAACTCGGCACAATCGATACAATCCATATTTATGAGCAGGGAGTAATAAAAGAAGAGAGAGATAAACATGAGCGAGAAAAAAAGACTTGAGTATGATGTTGTGATTCTTGGCGGCGGGCCGGCAGGGCTTTCTGCAGCAATATATGCAGCAAGAGGTGCTGCAAAAACAGCCGTAATTGATATATCAATGTTCGGCGGACAGCCTTCAAACTATCTTGAACTCGAAAACTATCCGGGACTCGGAAAAATCGGCGGATACGACATGATGGAAAAATTTGAAGAACATGCCGGCATGTTTGATATAGACAAATATCCCATGCAGGAAATTGAAAAAGTTGAATTGACAACAGAACCGAAGATTGTTGAAACAAAAGACACTATATACGAAGCAAATACAATAATCATAGCTACAGGCGCACAGGCAAAAAAACTCGGTATTGAAGGAGAAAAAGAATTTATCGGAAGAGGCGTCAGCTATTGTGCGGTTTGCGACGGAGCCTTTTATAAAGACAAAACCGTTGTTGTTGTAGGCGGCGGCAATGCTGCTGTTGAAGAAGGCTGCTATCTCACAAAATTTGCAAAAAAAGTCTACATAATCCACAGACGTGACACCTTAAGAGCCGACAGAATTGTACAAGAACGTGCATTTAAAAACGACAAGGTAGAATTTGTTTTTGACACAATACCCGTAAAAATAAACGGCGAAAACTGTGTGGAATCAATTACCGTAAAAAATGTAAAAACGGGTGAAACTACAGATATCGCAACAGACGGAGTATTCCCTTATATCGGATTTGCGCCGAATTCTGAATATTTTAACGCACAATTGGAACAAAACGAAGCAGGTTTCATTGTTACAAATGATTGCATGGAAACTTCCGTCAAAGGTGTTTACGCTATAGGCGACATCAGAACAACACCTCTCAGACAGGTAATTACTGCAGCTGCAGACGGTGCTGTAGCAGGATGCTATGCTGTTAAATATCTTGAAGAGATAAAAGAAAAGACACTTTCACTATAAATTTTATAGTCTTAAAAATAATACAATTAACTAATGTAAAAGATTAGTCATAATCAGCTTTTAATGTACAATATATGTATGATGATAAAGAAATTATTACTAATCTTTTTTATATTCATAATAAACCTTTTTAATGTAGCATCAGCCGAAGAAACAGTTAAAATAAACTCAATAAATTTTGACAATTCGGATAACATAATTTTTCTTGCTGCATCAACAAAGACAATGTACATTAATGTCAAATCAATGAAACTGTCCAATCCGGACAGAATTGCTTTTGACATAGAAAACTCTGTACTGACAAGACCAAACTCCAGCTGGACATTTAAAAACAGCTCAATAAAAGAAATAAAATTATCACAGTTTACAACAAACCCTAACGTAGTCAGAATGGTACTAACCTATGACAAAAGTTTTAATGTAAACAAACTAAAACTTTACCGAATAGATGACAACCTTGTTTTTGTTTATAACAAAAAACTTTTCACGCAGAATAACCTGCATTCTGTCTACAATGATGAAAAATCAAAAGAAAACTATTATGAATACACATTGTTTTCCGAAGAGAAAAAAGCTGCACAGCCTGCAGCAAACTCTGCTGCAGAAACAGTGCGATCTCCAGAAGCAATAGAAATTCAAAAAGCCTTCAACTCAAAAGGAGAACTGGTTAAAAAGACAAATACAACGCTCAAAAGCAGCGACACAAAAGAACTCAAGCTAAAAAGCAGCTTTACGGTAAACAGTATTGATGTAAAAAGAGGTAATGCCCTAATAAGAGGTATCGGTGCTATTGCGATAGAAAGCCCGTTTGTTGTTGCTGAGCCGGACAGGCTGGTATTTGACATGCCAAATACCTATGTAAACCCTGAAATCAGAAACAAAGAATACGTGCTTTCAGAAAACGAAACAATAAAAATAGGCCAATTTGAGCCGACAAAAGCAAGAGTAGTCGTAACTACACCCAATGCAGAAAAATACAGACCAATATACTCATACGATTCACAGAGCATATTTCTTGCGCATGACGACAGACTGCTCGGGCTAAAGCTATACGACAGAACCTCAGCTATATACAATTACAGTGCAAAGAAAATAGATGATACAAAAGATATCCTTCATTTTACATTTACGGAACCTATAATCCATTCAATCAAAAAATTCGATAACAAAGTAGAAATAAATCTGTACAATTCTTCAGGCTTCAACCACGATGCGTACAAAAAAAATCTTGATTCCGAAGTCCTTGCAAAACTCAGAACAGAGCAGCTGCCGGGGTCAAATACAGGCATAAAAATAATAATTCCTGTCAAAAAAACAACAACGCTTGATTATCAGGAAAGCTTTGATAACAAGCAGCTCAAACTGACAATAATGACTCCAAAAGAAGTTGAAATCAAAAAACCTAAACCTGCAATAATAACAAGAAACCCTAACGTAAAAACAATAGTAATAGATGCAGGCCACGGCGGTACAGATGTCGGTGCAACAAGAGAAGGCATATACGAAAAAGACATTACACTCGACATAGCAAAAAGACTGGAAACCATATTAAAGAAAAAAGGCTTCAATGTCCTTATGGTAAGGTCAAATGATGTATATGTTTCTTTACAGGACAGAGTTTCCTTTACAGAAGACAACCACGGAGATTTGTTTGTAAGTATCCACGTAAACTCAAGCGTTACACCGGAGGGTGTCGGGCTGGAAACACACTACTACACGCCGCAGTCCTATGATTTTGCACAAATTGTACACAAAGAGTTTGCCTGTGCAATAAACTCTAAGGACAGAGGATTGTTTAAGTCTAAATTTTATGTTATTAATCATACTACCTGCCCGTCTATACTTGTCGAAACAGGTTTTATCTCAAATCCGGAAGAGCGAAAAGAGCTTTTAACAACACAAAGAAAACAAAAAACAGCCGAAGCGATTGCAAAAGGTATCTTAAAATACTTGGGTAAAGATTAATATGTATATGGAAGATAAAGAAAAATATATTGGAGTAATGGACTCGGGAATTGGCGGCCTGACAGTATTAAAGCAGCTTTTAAACATACGGACGCAAGAAAAATATCTTTATTTTGGCGATACAAAAAATCTTCCCTACGGCGAAAAATCAAAAGAAGAATTGATAAAAATAGTCAAAGAGATTTTTGACTTTTTTGAAACACAAAACGTAAAAGCTGTCGTACTTGCCTGCAATACGTCATCAGCAACAGCTTATGAAGAACTCAAAGACAACTACAGTTTCAAAATTTATCCGCTGATTCAGGTTGTTTCAAAATGTGTAACCCTTGATAAAAACCTAAAAAGAATAGGAATCATGGCCACACAGGCAACAGTGGATTCTAAAAAATACACGCAGGAATTGAAAAAAGGAAATCCTGATATAGAGGTTTTTGAGCAGGCATGTCCTATGTGGGTGCCTATTATAGAAAAAAAACTCACTGACTATGACAAAAACACTGCAATAACTCAATATCTGGACAAAGTGCTGGAATTTAACCCGCAAAAGATAATCCTTGGCTGCACGCACTATCCTTATCTTTTAGACAAACTTTCCCAATATGCTGACGAAAATCTTTTTATCAATCCGGCAAAAATCTTTGCGCAATACATTATTGAGGATTTAAGACATAAAAATCTTTTGTCAGAGCAGAACAATGGCTATGTAAAATATTTTGCCAGCCACAATCCGCAAGAATTTGAGAAAACAGCAGAAATTTTCTTAAAACTGAAAAGTCATCCTGAGCTTGTCGAATTGTAACAAAAACAAATATTTTAGAAATAAAATTAAAAAATATGGCAATTTTTAAGAAGAGAAAGCCTTTATATTATATGAAAGCTCTCTCTTCTTATTTAAATTTTAGACCCGATTAGGGTCTTTTTCTTTATTCAAATTTGTTGCAGTTACACTGATTCTATTTTGTTCTGCTGGCAAGATTATTCAAAATATCCTGCGGGGTAACATTATGCATTGCCATAAAAGTAAGCATAAAATATGTCAAATCAGCAGCTTCCCACTCCAGACCGTCACCCTGTTCATAATTTACAGACTCAAACGCCTCTTCCATTATCTTTCTTTTCAAATAGAATTCATCTTTGAACAGTTTAGTTGTGAAAGATTTGTCAGGTAGCAGTCTTTTTCTGTCCAAAAGCAGGTTATAAAGCTCATTAACAGTAAAATCCTTATCCCCGAAACAGGAATAACGGCCAAGGTGACAGGCATTGCCTTTTTGTCTTACCATAAATAAAAGCGCATCCATATCACAATCGAAACGAGCAGTAACAAGCTCCTGTGTATTGCCCGAGGTTTCGCCTTTTACCCAGATGGATTTTCTTGAGCGGCTAAAGTATGTGCCTTTCCCTGTTTTTAAAGCTAGTCTGACAGACTCGGCCGTAGAATAAGCAAGTGTCAGAACCTGTTTTGTATCAACATCCTGAACAATTGTAGGTATGTAGCCAAACCTCTTTTCAAAATCCAAACATTTAACAAAAGCTTCTTCCAGTTCTACTTTGCCTGTATAAATACACATTCCGAGCTGTGTTGAAATATTATTTTTCTGGAGTTCAACGATTTCTTCTACATCAGAAATCCCGCCGGCAGCGACAAGTTCTTTTGATGTGGAATTTCTGATTTCTTTGATAGCAGCCATGTCAGTGCCGCCCATCATTCCTTCTTTTTCCACAATTGTGTATAAAAATCCGGAACAATAGTTGTTAAAGCGTTTCACAAAGTCCATCGGCGTAGCATCGATTGTTTTTGCCCAGCCATTTGTTGCTATATGGCCGTTTTTTGCATCAATAGCAACAAGGACTCTGTCTTTTGGAAGTTTTGATAAAAATTCTTCATTTGCTGCTGTGCCTATAATAATTTTTTTCGCACCCAAAGCCAGCATCCTTTTAGCTTTTTCAACATCTCTGATGCCGCCGCCCACACGACAGGATGCAACCTTGCAAATTTGAGAAATCAATCGTTCGTTGTTGCCGGTTCCTTTTGCTGCATCCAAATCTATAACAGCAATTTCGCCGAACCTGCCGTAATATTTTGCAAGCTCAACAACATCAGTTCTTTCCAGAACTTTTTCCGTACCTTGACGGAGCTGAACAGCCTTGCCATCCATCAAATCTATACTTGGAATTATCATACATATACCCTTTTTACTTAACTAAATAATTTTTTCCAAAAGCTCATTGTAAACATCGATTGTAATATGGCAAATAGCCAGTCTTCTGTCAACAAGGCTTTTTATAGTAGCTTCAAAACATTTGAACAAAGCTTTATCAAGGCCATGTTCTTCTTTTAATAATTCCAGGCATTGATGTCGAAATTCTGCCTCTCTTGTTCTTGCTTCGATTTTGTCAGCAAGAAAAATAATTTTTTCAAACTCTGTCATGCCACAGCGGCCGAGAGTATGCCACCTGATAGCATCAAGAATATCTCTATCTTTTATATGAAACTTTTCTTTTGCAAGATATGCACTAACGGGAGCGTGCAGTGTCTTGTAATTCAACAATTCACAATCATGAACCTCGGGAATATGTTCGTGAATAATTTCCAGCAGTTTTTCGTTAGAAAAACATTTTGCAGCATCGTGCAGAACCCCTGCCAGTCTGGCTTTTTCAACATCCAGATTGAACATCTGAGCCAGTTCCACAGCTGCATCCATAACACCGAGAGTGTGAATATACCTTTCTTCACACAGGTTTTCTTTAAGCCAGTCTTTTATTTCTTCTATATTAATATCTGTATAAACCATATTTATCAATGTAATTTTCCACCGCTTTGGGTACAAGTGCTTTTATCGGCACACTGTTGTGAATATTTGTTCTGATTTTAGAAGAAGATATATCAACAAAAGGCATCTTCATCATTCTGTAATTATAGCCTTTTTCTTTAAGTTTTTGCAAATATGTTTCGTCTTCTTTCAACTGTTGCTCATCTTCTCTGACAAAAAGAACAAAATCTACCATTTTTTTCAATTTTTCGGATTCGTACCAGTTTTCAATATTTTTAAAAGCATCTGTACCTATTATAAAATTAATCATTCCTTCCACAGGATATTTTTCATAAATTTCTTCTACAGTAGGCACTGTATAAGACAAATCATCTCTTTGATATTCAATATCAGACACTTCTATATAATCGATATCTTTTACGGCCAACTCCGCCATTTTCAACCTGTGTTGAGAAAAAGATTCGTCAAAATCCTTATGCGGAGGTCTTGCAGCTGGTATCAAAAGAATTTTGTCAAAATCATAATGATTTTTGGCATATTCACAAATTTTCAAATGTGCATTATGTATGGGATTGAATGTCCCTTGAAACAGACACAATTTCATAAAATATCCTATCTATGCAAAAGAAGATTATTCGGCGTAATATTTTGAATTTCTTCTACCAGTGAGAGAATTTTGTTGATAAATTTCTTGTAAGCTGCTCTGTCAGCCTCACCTGACAACACGATATCAGCTTTCATCGCTGTAGGATGGATATAAATCTTTGCCTTAGAAGAAGCATTTTCGTAAACTTCATCGGCAGAATCTCCCAAATCACGTTCCTGCGCTCTTTTGTAGAATCTTTCCTTTTGCACTTCGTGAGAAACATCTACATAAATTTTAAAATCAAAAGCATCAACGACCTTTTCTGTCAGAGTAAAAAGTCCCTCTGAGATAATTATTTTTGAAGGTACGGCTTTTGTAACATTGTCACGTCTGATTGCTGTACCGGACATATCGTATTTTGGCAGATAAACAGTATCGCCAAAAAGCAATTGTTTTATATGCTTTTTCATAAGCTCCAATTCAAGAGCCTCAGGCACATCAAGGTCATAATGTTTTGCAAATTCCGCAAAACTTCCGGCCTGTTTTACCATTTCCGAACGGTCATAATAATAATCATCCGTATTCAATCTTGTGATAACGTTTTTCAATTCATATTCATCGGCAAAAGCCTGTATTGTGTCTATAATATCCATTGCAATAGTGGATTTTCCGCTTGCGGTTTCTCCTGCAATGCCTATAGAGCAGGCTCTTGTAATATGTCCTGATAAAAACAAAGCCATCTTAAAGACGGCATTATTACTCACTTTTTTAAAAATAGAATCAGATGAATTTACTTCATCAAAAAAGATTTTATTAAGTCTTTTTTCAACATATTGAAGAAGGACTTTATTCTGAGGCTTTGCCGATAACTGGGGAATAGTAACATTAGCCTTAGTGTTTGCAGATGTAAATTCTTTTGTAATTGTATTTTGCACCTTGTGAATTCCTTTTATGAATTCCTTGTGATTATTTTAACTTATTTTAGTCAAAATAAAAACCGAACAAAATATTTTTTGCCGGTTTTTTATAGTTTCTTTACAATATTGTTTTTGTCATCGACCATAACAACAGTCGGAACAAACTTTTCTTTTTCTTCCAGCGTCATCATTGCATAAGACACAATAATAACCTTGTCGCCTACAGCAACCTTTCTGGCGGCCGCACCGTTGAGGCAAATATCACAATTGCCACGTTTACCTTTTATTACATAAGTCTGGAATCTTTCACCATTGTTGACATCCAATATATCAACTTTCATCCCTTCTAGGAGTTTGGCAGCTTCCATAAGTTCTTCATCAATTGTGATAGAACCTACATACTCTAAATTTGCATCTGTTACGGTAGCTCTGTGTATTTTTGAATATAAAAACTCTATTTGCATATTAACCTCAAACGTTATTTTAGCAAAAACAAATTTTATAGGGTATAAAAATTTTATAAAGATGTTAAAAATATTAAACAGAACCCGAATACTCAAAAAATTTGAATAACAAAAATCCTTGTGAAATAATATAAGCAGGGATAATGCTATGAACGATAAAATTGTTATAAAAGGGGCAAATCAACACAATTTGCGAAATGTTGATTTGGAACTGCCGAAAAATGAATTAATAGTTTTTACCGGTGTATCCGGTTCAGGGAAAAGCTCTCTGGCATTTGACACGATATTTGCAGAAGGTCAAAGACGCTATGTAGAGAGCCTTTCTACATACGCAAGACAATTTTTAGGTCAAATGGACAAGCCGGATGTAGAAAGCATAGACGGGCTTTCGCCGGCAATTTCTATTGACCAAAAATCCACCTCTAACAATCCCCGTTCAACAGTCGGTACTGTCACAGAGATTTACGACTACTTAAGGCTCTTATACGCCCGTATAGGTATTCCTCACTGTCCAAAGTGCGGTGATGAGATAAAACCGCAGTCCATTGATGAAATAGTCGACAAAATTTTAAAACTGCCGGAAGGCACAAAAATCCAAATAATTGCACCTGTAGCCAGAGGGAAAAAGGGAGAATTTGCCTCTGTAATAAACGATTTGAAACAGGAAGGCTTTATCCGTGTAAAAATTGACGGGGAGCTTTACAACTTAGATGAAACGGATATTGATGACATAAAACTTGAAAAAAACAAAAAACACGACATTGATGTTGTGGTAGATAGGATTGTCGTCAAAGAATCAGCAAAATCAAGGCTGGCAGACAGCGCACAAATTGCGCTCAAAAAAGCAAACGGATTGATGACAGTCGATGTCATAGGGGACAAAGAACTGATTTTTTCAGAAAAGCTTGCCTGTCCGAAATGCGGTTTAAGCTTTGAAGAACTCGCTCCGAGAACATTCAGTTTCAACAACCCTTACGGCGCATGCCAGACGTGTTCCGGACTTGGTTATGACTTTGTAATCGACCCTGACCTTGTTGTTCCGGACAGAAAAAAATCCATAAAACAAGGTGCAATATATCCATGGAGCAAGACTTCTACATCATACTATGACGATGTACTAAAATCAGTATCAGACCACTACGGCATAGATTTGGACAAGCCGTTTGAAGACCTGACAAAAGCTGAACAGGACTTAATTCTATACGGCGGAAAAGATATAATTGATTTGAGGGTAAAACAATTCGGCACGCACCGCTACACCTCTCACAAAACAAAATTCTGGGGCGTAATACCCTTTCTTGAAAAAAGGTACAACGAGGCAGGCGGCGAATACTGGCGGGAAGAAATTCAAAAATATATGAAAATGACCCCGTGCAAAGATTGTCACGGAGCCAGACTAAACCAGTTTGCACTAGCTGTCACAGTAGGCGGGAAAAATATTTTTGAAGTCTGCAATATGCCGATTACGGAAAGTTTCAAGTTTTTCTCTGACCTGTTCCTTGAGTTAAACGATTTTCAAATGAAAATTGCAAAACAGGTTCTTGAAGAAGTCAGGGCAAGACTAAAATTCTTATTGGATGTAGGGCTTGGATATCTCAATCTCAGCAGAATGTCATTGACTCTCTCCGGCGGCGAGGCTCAGAGAATCAGACTCGCAACACAAATCGGCAGCGGACTTTCAGGGGTATTGTATGTTCTTGATGAACCATCTATCGGGCTGCACCAGCGTGACAATGATATGTTGATAAAAACGCTTTTGCGCTTGAGAAATCTCGGCAACACTCTTATTGTAGTTGAACACGATGAAGACACAATGAAAAATGCCGACTACATTGTAGACATCGGGCCAAGAGCAGGTGTTCACGGCGGAAAAGTAGTAGCCAAAGGAACGCTGGAAGAGATTAAACAGGTAAAAGAATCCATTACAGGCCAATATCTAAGCGGTGCAAAAAAAATCCCCGTACCAACAAAAAGAAGAGAAGGCAACGGACACTTTTTAAAAGTAAGAAATGCCCATCTTAACAACCTTAAAAACATTAATGTTGATATACCTTTAGGAAAAATTGTTGCGCTCACGGGCGTATCAGGCTCGGGAAAATCTACGCTTATGCAAGACCTGATACACGAATATGCTCTGCACAAACTCAGAGGAAACAAACCAAAGCCAATAGGCGTGGATGAGATTCTCGGATTTGAAAACATAGACAAAATTATTGACATTGACCAGTCGCCGATAGGCAGGACACCACGCTCCAACCCTGCTACCTACACGGATGTATTTACATATATCAGAGAACTCTATGCAATGACAAACGAAGCAAAAGTCCGTGGCTACAAACCCGGCAGATTCAGCTTCAACGTAAAAGGCGGCAGGTGCGAAGCCTGCAAAGGCGACGGGCTGCTCAAGATAGAGATGAACTTTCTCTCAGATGTATATGTAAAATGTGATGTGTGCAAAGGTCAACGCTACAACAGAGAAACACTGGAAGTAAAATACAAAGGTGCAACAATCTCTGATGTATTAAATATGACTGTTGCCGAGGCCTATGTATTTTTTGAAAACATTCCAAAGATAAAAAGCCGATTAAAAACCTTATACGATGTAGGGCTGGGCTACATAAAACTGGGACAGAGTGCAACGACTCTCTCCGGCGGCGAAGCTCAAAGAATCAAGCTGGCATCAGAATTGAACAAAAAAGCAACCGGCAAAACGCTCTATCTTCTGGATGAGCCGTCAGTCGGCCTGCACTGGTATGATTTGGACAAGCTCATTAAAATCATTAACAAGCTCGCTGATGCAGGCAACACAATACTTATTATTGAACACAATATGGATTTGATAAAAGTAGCAGACCACATAATCGACCTCGGGCCGGAAGGCGGCAATGCAGGCGGACAGGTAGTCTTTGAAGGTACTCCGGAAGAAATTGTCAAATGCAAAGAATCTTACACCGGACAGTATTTAAAAAGCTATCTTTAAAAAACAGGTATATTAAACTGATTCTCTACTTTTTCGATAATTCTGCCATTAAACAATGAATAATTAGTATTTCCAATTCTATAATCTTCAAATTGCCAATTTAATATATCTTGTTGAAGCTTGCGTATTGAACTTTTGACACAATCATTGCCCTGATTTAAATTAGAATTTGCATATTTATTATAGAGATTTTTTCTAACCGTACACATATGATGCATTACAATATCCTGCTTGCTGAACAAGTAAAATTTTTCCCTATTATTCAATGCACGTGAAGGATCAACTATACAGGGATACCATTTTCTGTTATGTTTTTGCGGCCAAAATCTATGAATTTTCATTATAAACGGGACATAAAAGTTGTATGGATTTGAAGGCATAAAAGTATAGCCGTCAACTATTTTATAAAAAGGCTGCTTTAAATATTCAATTATAGAAACAGCAGAGGTTTTTATTCGTTTTCGCTCAATATATTTTTTAGCTTTTTTCAACTGTTCTCTGTCGTAAAACTCATCAACATCCATACTCAAAAAATGAGTACAGCCCCTTTTTCTCGCAATAGAAAGACCAATATTTCTTTTTTCTCTTTCAAAATAATGTTTGTCATTTTTAGAAAAATCTCTCTCATAATGAAAAATTTCGTCAATAAGTCCTTTATTCTTCAAGTTTAAAAGAAAATCTTTTATATAAGGTGAAGAATTATTGCCGTAATATGATGTTGTTTGATAAACAACATTAATATGAAAAGCTTCTTCTCTAACAGATTTTAGAGAAGCTTCCAACAATTCTTTACCGTCAAAAAGATTGTAAGATATTCCTAGTTTCATTAAATAAGTGATTTTTCTTTACTCAATACGTTGTTGATTTTTCCTGCATCTCCATAGACACAAGGCGAATCATAAGGTCTGGATGGAAATTTTCCGAAATCCGGCCTGATTTTTAAATTGTTGTCTTTAAGGTATTTTTCAACCATATCTTTAATAGCAACAGGTTTTCCGGAACAACAATTAATAATACCAGTAACTTCTTTTTGCTCGATTACAGCTCTAATTTGATGAGCCAGTTCATTTATGTTGATATAATCAAACTTATTTTTTCCATCCGTAAACGGAAATGTTTCATTACCTTCTTTTTCCATTTGTAATATTTTTGAGAATACAGAACCGGAACTTTGTTCATCATCGCCATAAGTATAAAAGAATCTAAGATGCTGATATGTTACATCTTTATCTTTTGTGTAAATTTCCATAAGTCTTCTCAAAGAGTCTTTTGAAACACCATAGAAAGTCTGAGGTTTTGGTACAGTATTTTCGTCTATAGCACCTTCAAAATACCCTATATCATGCATTGATCCCACAGTAACAACCTGTTTTAAGCCGGAATCGATAAGTTTTTTCAGCAGCCTAAAGTTTGCAGGTATTGAATCCACATGCCACAAAGAATTGTGGACAGGTACATCTTTGCATGCCAGATGAATCACTACATCAGGACAGCCCCACTCATTAAATAAATCTTTTGATTCATCATATATGTTTTCGTCATATATAACGGCTCTTTTATCCACTCTGTCATGTTTTAAATCCACAGCAACAACCATATGCCCTGCATTCAAAAGCTCTTTAACTACGTGACTACCTATATAACCATTTGCACCGGTAATGACTATTTGCATTTATTTCTCCTTCTAAATTTAAACTTAAGACCACATATGACAAGTTGTTTATGATTTTCTATATTTCTGACAGAAAATATGTATTGATGAGGTTTTAAAAATTGGCGTTTTTCTAAAAGGTGCAAAAAAAGATTTAAAGAACTTTGTGGCAATTTATCCTGTGCGACAAGCTCATTAACCATTCTCTTTGCCATACCCACATCTCTTGGTTTTAAATAATTAACAAATGCACCCAATTCATTATTTTCACAATGTAAAAAATAAGATTTCGAAAAAGACCAAATCCCATTTTTTTTCATAAAAATATAAACATATTGCAATGACCTTAATGCATCAAAACGTATTTTTTGCTTAGCTTTATAAAAAAAGCTTGTTGCTCTATAAGAGGTATCTCTTAATAAATAATTATAGAGTTTAGTTTCAATACAAAATGCTGAATTGATTACAGAAACATACATAAAAACAAAAGCATCATCCTCATGTGTAATCCCATCAGGAAATTTTATGTTATATTTTTTTAAAATTTCGGCCTTAAAAATTTTATTCCACAAAACAACATTAACTATGCCTTTATCCATTTTTGAAAAATCGATAAACCCTGTTGGCATTGCATTAATATATTCTTCAATACGATCAAAAGGTCTATAATCCGATTCATAAACAAAATTGGATTTACAAAAAGCTAAATCCACATTATTTACCAACAATGCATCAAGCATTTTTTCACACATTTGCGGAGTATAGGTATCATCATTATCACAGAACATCAAATACTCACCTGTCATACGTTCAAGAGCCATATTTCTGGCAGTAGCCGGGCCTTTATTTGATTCATTATGCAACACAATAATTCTGTTATCCGACTGCTCGTATTGTCGCAAAATTTTTAATGAATCATCTTTTGAACAATCATCGACACATATTATCTCCAAATTTTTATATGTCTGATTTATTAAAGAATCAAGACACTTGGCTATATAATTTTGTGCATTATATACAGGAATAATTATTGAAATTTTTGGCTGTTTATCCATGATTTCTCCTTTTGACAGATATTTTTAACCCCAAAACATTTATACGAATACGATTCTTATCCTTCTTAACAGAAAAGAATTTGTTTACTGCTTTTGGAAGATTTACTTCTATTACTTTGTCACACGGGTAATACCCGACAATGTTGTCGGCATTAAGACAATCAGGATTTTTTATATAATCTCTAATTGATCTTGCCAGAACATTGATTAATAAAGAATCATTTATTTTGTACAAACAGCCAGGATTAAGCACAAAATCTTTCATTTTTTGTGCAATTTTTTCTCCCTGTTTTTTATTCTTTGTAATCACTATCCAGTCAGTAGGATTGTGTGTTTTTATGCAATTTATTAAATTATCTGCAGATGTAATTTCAAATTTTCTCGGATAATAATTTCTGTTTTCTTTTGTTGTTCTAATATTTCCACCTGCAATAATATAGTCTGCAGGCCCCTCAAAAGATTTATAATTATTTTTATCATATTTTGAAGGCTCAAGGACAACATACATACCTTTTGCTACTTTAGGAGAATTTATTTCCTTTAATTTTTCCAGCATTAAAGGGGTAACATCATCTCTTTCATCGCAGGAAACTCTCTTTGGAACATCAAGACACAAACCGCACATCTCGCACCATTGGAGCTGCTCGCCAAATTCCTCAGGCGTCCTATTATACCAGCCTTTTTCAATAGGCCATCCGCCGGGGCCATTAAACAACATATCCAAATGAGCAGCAATTTCACAGAAAAATGCTCCTTTTGGTGTTATAGTTGCTGACCAAGTATTTTGTGCAAAGCAATTATCTCTTCTTTTTATAAATTCTTCATCGCTTATACCAAGTTCTTTTCTTGTCATTAAAATAGCTTGATGAAGGCACTCATTGTTATGGTCATTTAAATACTGACGATAAAAAGTATCATTTATTGTTTCAAAATAACGATAATAACCGTTATTTAATGAACACCACAGCCCTATTTTTGTATCAGGATTTGTCATATCATTTTGCATAATAAAATCCTGCATATCATCTATCGGTTCTCTGGCCAGAGCAGGAGGACAACACTCTCTTTTTTCTCTCAAGTAGTCGCAGAATTTTTCAAACTCCGGATGTAATGTTGGTTCACCGCCGATAATTCCGACCATTCCATCCCAGCCGTCATAAGAATCTACAGCTTTTTTAAATGTTTCAAAATCCATAAAATACGGTTTTCTATGATGCCCGCAAAACCTTGTACAATTTGAACATCTGTTTACACAGGCATTTGTAATATCTATCTGTAGAATTTTCATATCTTTAGGGCTTTTCATAAACTTTTAATCCTCACTTTTCTTCCCATAATTGTTAGCACTTTTGCTTTATCAACATTTCTGATAGAAAAAATATTTTCTAAAAACGAATTTTTCCTTTTAAAATATGATTTTAAAAAGGTATATTTTAAATAATTTTTCAATAATTCGTCGGAAGTTAAAAAATCAAACATAGCCTCTCTTATCCGCATATCATTTTTTATTATCAATTCTGTATCACTATGAGAAAGGCTATTTTCACGAATCCTATATTTTAAAAGCACATTCGTTAAATTTTCTATCTTTAAATATTTTATAGCCCTAGACCAAAATTCATAATCTTCTGATGTGTCAAATTCTTCACTATATTTAAGATTACAATATCTGATTGATGAAAGGCGCATAATTACAACAGGCTGTGCAACACAACATTCTTTTAATAAATCAAAATATTTTACATTACGGCAATGACTAACAACTTTACCATTAGGATAAGTTTCATATGCAGCACTTAGAATAGACACATCTCTGTGTCTTTCCAAATATTCAACTTGGACCTTTAATCTTTCTGCATAAGATATATCATCTGCATCTTGAAAAGCTACATATTCAGAATTACTCAAATCAAGAAGCTTATTTCTACACGCAGAAACTTTAAGATTTTTATCATTTCTATAAAACCTTATTCTTGTATCTTTATAGGAATTAACAATTGACTCAACGTCATTTTTTGAACAATCATCAAGAATAATAAATTCAAAATCCTTAAAAGTTTGATGTAGAATACTTTCTATAGATTCTCTCAAGTATTCTTCTTTCACATTATAAACAGGCATAAGAACAGAAACTTTCGGCACTAGACAGCCTCTCTTTCCCGCATAAAAAAGCCGCTCAATTTTTTTAGAAACAATTTGACTACAGGCTCTGTCACTGATTCTTTTGTTCTTACCAAATTATTTAAGATAACACTTGTCGGATAGCTGCTGTACTTTTTAATATTATTAAGCCAGCTGCGATAGACAAATGCATACGGCCGTCTTCTTAAAACACTTGTTTTTAAAAACACAAAAGGCTTGTTGTTATACGATTTAAAAATATCATTTTTATTTTTTACACCTATCTGAGTTTTTTCAAAAGAAAAGAATTTATAACCAGCCTTTGCAAGTAAAGCAGTCAACCCTATTTCATAATCTGCTATTACAAAAAATTTGTTGTCCTTTTCTTCTATTGAATTGATAAAATTTTTAAAAATTTCAGAATTAAACACATTATTTCTGAATACAATAAAATATGTTTGCAAATGAGTATTTTTAGTTTCAGGACAAGGAAACTCTACTCCCTGCAGCACGTTTTTGTTACAAGTTAAGCCCCAAAAATCAACGGAAGCATTTTGCATTTTTTCAAAATAAGAGGACAAAGAATAAAAAGGGCCATAACAACTGTCATTTAGAAAAATTAAATTGTCAGCATTTATTAAATATCCCTTTTCTAAAGCTAAATTAAAACCTCTTTTATATGAGCCAAAATCATACTCACCATGTTTTTCACAAACAATATCATCTGCTATAGTGGAGATTTTAGATAATTCTTCGCTTGACAAAGATGAATCAGATACAAAAATAATTTTATCTGCAATATCTCTAATGTGATTTAAATAATAAATGACATAATCATCTATTAAATTATCCTTATCAAAATGTGCAAATACTGCAATATTTTCCATCTTTCCTCTTAAAAAAATGACCAAATCCTTGAGTAGAAACGATAAAAAGAAAAGCAAAATGGATTTGGCCGGCTTTTCTTTTTAACACACAACTATGTGTCTAAATCATATTTTAATAAAAAATTATGAGCTACACAAATAAAACTATATTTTATTTACATAATTTCACACAAAACTAAGTGTTTAATCCAATTAAAATCAGACAATAAATCGGCTAGCATATTAACAAAAGAAGGATGTTAAATGACTAATAAAAAACTTTTGGGCAGACGTATAAAAGAACTAAGAAAATATCGTCACTACACACAAGAGCAGCTGGCCGAAATTATCAATATCGAACCTTGCTCTCTGAGTGCAATCGAAATAGGCCGTCATTTTCCATCCTTGCCGACTCTTGAAAATATAGCAAAAGCACTAAATATCGAATTAAAAACCTTTTTTGACTTTGCTCCGGTAAAAAGCAGAGAAACAAAAATCGAAGAAATTAAAAAGGCTATATCTCTTTTACCTGATGAAAAATTAGATTTTATTTACAAATATATTGATTTTTACATAAACTAACGAAAGTGCATATACTTATTGACCTTATTCTGCGTTTCTGCAAGGTTCGCCTCATCCACACCGTATTTTCTTAAGATATCAAAAACCTCTTTCATCAACAATTTTGCATCTTTACGCTTTTTTATAACCGAAAGATTTTTGTAGAAGTTTTCCTGAGCAAATTTGTCACTGTAGACTTTACCGTTGCCAAACACCAGCATTTGAATCAAATTACGTTTTGCGAGTCCGCAAACGGCTTGTTTTGCTGACGGAGTAACGTTAAATTTTGCCTGTACTTTTCCCATTTCTGCACTATCCAGACACTGGAAGAACGATTCTTTTATCGGTCGTTTTGCATTATATTTTTTTAAAAGATTTTCATTAACATTGTACAAATAAGAGAGTATTGCATCCTTTTCATAGGTTTCCAATCTTTTGTAAGTATCTTCTGCAATATTTGCTCTTAATATGGAATCTTTCTGGTTTATTGCTCTATTAAAAAGACTGTCAGCAACATATTGTGAAACATAATCACCAAGGCCGGCTTTTTGATTGCCTGCAAGAGCAATAGAGTCACGACCGGTCATACCATGCCCGACTGTGACCAGATTCTGCTTATTGCCACGGGCTTTTTGTATTGCATCATCAGCTTTGCCCTTATAAACCTGAAAATAAACTTCCATTGTATCAGGAAGGGTCTTTAATTTTTCCAGCAAAGTATCCGGCACAATTTTAAATGTATCCATAGCTTCTTTTGTTACAACCCTTTTGGCCGGAGAATCCAAAAATACTGTGGCGGAATGTCTATGACCGTTTTCCAAGCTTTCCAGCAGCTTTGCTGTTGTCGGATGAGAAAACTCAACAACATCTTTCAAAACAACAGGAGCCTTCTGCTTTGTACAGCCGGCCAAAGACACAAGCAACGCAAGTGTACCTGCTTTAATATAATTAGTAGACCTGTTAAAAGCATTAATATGCATAAAATTGACCTTCCTATATATATTAAAACAAAAAACAGGCAAAAAATTGCCTGTTTTTCAATAAAAGATTATAACAATAAAAAAAACGTATTACTGTGAGCATTTTGTGAGCATTTAAGAAATGAAAGACAAAAAAAATGCGTCTGATGCGATTCGAACGCATGACCTATCCCTTAAAAGGGGAGTGCTCTAC
>ERZ1643251.1297-NODE-1297-length-28981-cov-5.083938_pt1 | contig 28981 bp, 23 predicted proteins | sample MGYA00579261_ERZ1643251 | MGnify/ENA primary metagenome ERZ1643251 (study PRJEB29033, sample SAMEA4952267) | chicken gut metagenome | biome: Broiler Chicken; feature: Gastrointestinal Tract; material: Caecum | place: Ireland | collected 2018 | study: Broiler... | reverse complement strand
CAGAATCTTGACGTGGAATATTTATATGAGGCTCCGCTCGCCATGGAAAAAGAGCGTCTGGCTCAGGTGGCCTGCGAATGTCTTCATCTGGAATGTCCCGAGCCGGATTTGGAAGACTGGATCGCCATGGTGAATGATCTGAAGCATCCCACAGAAGAAGTAACGGTGGCTTTGGTTGGGAAATACGTCTCTCTGCACGACGCCTACATCAGCGTTGTAGAGGCATTAAAACACGGAGGAATCACAAATCATGCCACTGTTATCATCAAATGGATCGACTCAGAAGCCCTCACCGCCGACAATGTGGAAGAACTGCTGGAAGACTGCAGCGGTGTTCTTGTTCCCGGCGGCTTTGGTTCCCGGGGCATTGAGGGTAAAATCCTTGCTATCCAGTATGCCAGAACTCACAGCAAGCCTTTTCTGGGACTGTGTCTCGGTATGCAGCTCACAATCGTGGAATATGCCCGCAATGTTATAGGATATTCCGACGCTCACAGTGTGGAGCTGAATCCCGCCACCACCCATCCGGTAATTGCCCTTATGCCCGATCAGAACGGCGTGGAAGATATTGGCGGCACCCTAAGGCTGGGCTCCTACCCCTGCGTTCTGGACAAGACTTCCAGGGCCTATGAATTATACGGAGAAGAGACCATTTATGAGAGACACCGTCATCGCTATGAGGTAAACAATGATTATCGAAACGTACTTGCAGCCCACGGTATGCACCTTTCCGGCACTTCTCCCGACGGGCGCATTGTGGAAATGTGCGAGCTTTCTGAGCACCCCTTCTTTGTGGCCACCCAGGGACACCCGGAGCTGAAATCCCGCCCCAACAGACCTCATCCGCTATTTAAGGGCTTTATCGCCGCAGCCCTAAAGGATCATCGGCATAAGGCGGATTATAACCCAGCATCCCTATCCAAATGAAAAAGGAATAAGCCATACACCACTTTCCCAGCCTTTCCTGCCTTAAAAAAGTCCTATTCAAAAACCTTAAAACAGCAAAGGGCCAAATCACATCCGGCACGGATGGATTGGCCCCTTTTCATTAAAGTGGTTCTTTTATTCTAAAGCTTTTTCAAATAGTTTCCATCCACACTGACACCCTCGTTTACCACGATAAAGGCCTGGGGATCGTGGCGGTGAATAATGGTCTTCAGCCTGTTTACCTCATACTTTGACAGGAGAATGTACAATATTCCGGACTTCTCCCGGGTATAAGCCCCCTGGGCCGCCCATTTGGTAATGCCCCTTCCCAGCTCTTGAAACACTTCCTCCTCCAAAGCTGCCGTATCCGCTTTCGTAATCACATTTACCTCCACATTAATATTCTGTGTGTGCACCTTATCCATGGCAACGGAATATACAGCCGCAAAAATAACAGAATAAACCACAATCTCCACATCGAATAAAAACAGGCAGGCAGCGTACAGCCCAAGGTTCACCAGAAGATTAATTTTTCCCACGCTGAAGTCCCGCTTCCACCTGGCAAGCAGCACACCGATTACATCCATTCCGCCTCCTGAGGAGCCCATGCAGAAGTATCCCCACTCCCGCGCCGGAGACAAGCCCCCCCACCACGCATCCGGCCATTTGATCCTCCACAATGATCCTGGTTGGTATCAGGGATAAAAGCACGGTAACCGCTGTGACCGCGGCAAGTGTCTTGAAAAAGAATCTTTTTCCTATGCGGGTATATGCAAGCATAAATATTGGAATATTGATGAGATAGTATATAATACCTGCAATGTCCACACTGCCGAAGGACAGATTCAGATATTCCAGCAGCAGAGTACGAATCACCTGGCAGATGCCCATCACGCCCCCGGAATACAAGCCGGCGGGCACCACAAACAGGTTGATGCCCGCCGCATAGAGAAACGCGCCCAAAAGGCTGCCCAAAAATCTCCGGCCTTCCTGCAGCGCAAAAGTGGAATCTGTGCTACTTTTTGTCGTGTTTGCGTTTTCCTTCATGGCCGCCCCCTCTGTTTCCTGTTACAGCGCCTTCTCCACTTGGCTGCGAAGTGTCTGAGCCGGCATAGCCCCCATAAAGGTAGCTGCGGGCTCGCCCTTTTTAAATACTATAAAAGTAGGAATGCTTGCCACGCGGTATTTTTGCGCCACAGGGAGGTTTTCGTCTATGTTGCATTTCCCCACTTTACATTTGCCCGCAAGCTCCTCTGCAAGGGATTCCACCACAGGCGCCATCATTTTGCAGGGATTGCACCAGTCCGCATAAAAATCTACCAAAACCGGCAGATCTGATTTTAATACCTCTTCCTCAAAATTTGCCGTTGTAAATATATGTTCCATTTTTCCTCCATTCTGCGCCGTCTCAATAATTGAATGTTTATAATATTTCGGGATCATAACATCAAATAATGATAGGAGACATTGATTCTCTTTTTCTGATGCCTGCATGCACGGCGCAGGAGCAGGCTCAGCTTCCAGCTTGTCCGGAATACATTGAAATATATTATCTGGATATGATATATTTGCAGATCGGATTACCCTGGGCAGAGAATTTTTCTTCATACTCTGTCATGACATTTCCCTGCATCAGAGCATGATCCCGATGCAGATCGTAGGTAACGGCTTCCGCTCTCCACCCCGCAGGCTCCAGTTCCTCCATTGCAAAGTCGAACAGCTCCCTGTTGTCCGTTTTAAATTCCAGGCAGCCTTCCTTCTTTAAAATCAAGTCATAGCGCGCCAGAAATTCTCTGGAAGGCAGACGCCGCTTGGCATGACGATCCTTAGGCCATGGATCGGAAAAATTCAAGTAGATCCTGTCCACCTCGTCCGCACCAAAGACTTTGGTAATATCCTCCGCATCCATGCGGATAAATTTCAAATTCGGAAGCTCTTCCATTTCCATTTTCTGAATGGCCCGCAGCAGAACGCTGGAATATTTTTCTATCCCTACATAATTAATGTCAGGATGCTCCTTAGCCATAGTATGAATAAATCTGCCCTTTCCCATACCTATTTCAATATAAATAGGATGAGTATTTCCAAACAGCTCATGCCATGTTCCCGGACATTGCTCCAGCACTGCCTCCTTCACCACATAGGGGCTTTGGGCAATCATCTCCCGGGAACCGGTAATGTTGCGTAGTCTCATATGATCTCCTCCATAAACAATTTACTTTATCCGGAAGATATTGTCAATTATGTACGATATTTCCATACACTTTTTTACTATGGTTTTCCTTTAAAATGGTGTATGATAATTAGCAGACGCTTCAACGCCCTATTTTTTTGTTTACAAGAAGGATTCACGCCATGCAAAAAGACTTTTCAGAAAATACGCTGTCAAAAACTATAATATCACGTTTATTTCATAAATCTATCAAACTGACAGTTTTATTTCTGTTCATTTTATCCCTGTGTTTCTCCCAGGGAATTTCCGTCTGGGCAGCGGAAAATGAAATTGAGGCCCGCATTGCAGCCCAGAGGGCAATGGAGATTCAGTCCAATCTTGTGGAAAACTGGCCGACGGGGCCTGCCGTAAGCGCTGAGGCCGCTATCCTGATAGATGCGGGTACAGGCGCCATTCTTTATGCCAAAAATATACACCAGCGGGAATACCCTGCCAGCACCACCAAGATTCTGACAACCCTTATCGCTGCGGAAGAATGCAGTTTGGATGAAATAGTAACCTTCTCCCACAATGCCGTCTTCAGCATTGACCGGAGCAGCAACCATATAGCCATAGACGAGGGTGAGGAACTCACAATGGAACAGTGCCTCAACGCTATTCTCATCCGCTCCGCCAACGAGGTTTCCAATGCCGTGGCGGAACACATCGGCGGTTCCATCGAAGCTTTTGCGGAAAAGATGAATCAGAGGGCCGCAGAGCTTGGCTGTGTGGATTCCAATTTTGTCAACCCAAATGGTCTGCCCGACGAAAATCATTACACCAGCGCATATGATCTGGCGCAGATTGGCAGAGCTTTTTTTGCCAACGAAATGCTCTGTAATATTTCCACCACCACCATGCTGCGCATTCCCCCCTCGGACAAGCAGCCTGACAATATTGTGGAGTCAAACTCCAATGAAATGCTACCAGGAGGAGAGTATGCCTACGAATATCTGGTAGGTGTAAAGACCGGCTATACTTCTGTAGCAAGAAGCTGCCTGGTCACCTGTGCGGAAAAGGATGGAATGCGCTTGATCTGCGTGGTTTTAAAGGATGAAAGCCCTCTTCAGTATGAAGACACCATATCCCTGTTTGAATATGGCTTCAGTAATTTTGAGAAGGTAAATATTTCACAGACGGAAACAAAATACAACATCGAAGATACCGGATTTTTTTACAGCGAAAATGATATTTTCGGCAGCTCCAAGCCTCTGCTTTCTTTGAATAAGGACGACTATATCGTTCTTCCCAAAACAGCGGATTTTGAGGACACTGTTTCCACCATTTCGTATGATACAGAGAGCGAGGATCAGGCGGTGCTTATCACCTATACCTATCACGATGTATTTATCGGCTCCGCTTCTCTGGATTTCGTTTCAGACCAGACCTCTGTGTACTCCTTTGATAATGATTCCCAGACAGACGAAGGCGAGGATGCTTCTCAGGGCTCCTCTGTGATTTTTGTCAATGTGGTCAAGGTTTCTCTCTGGATACTGGGTATTGCTGCAGTTTTGATTTTTATAATAGGCCTGGGAATTTTCGTGAAGACGCATCAGTTTTCCGGGCGAAGCAATCGTTTTTCCTGGCTGCTGCGCCGGCGCAGACGCCCAGGACGTAAGCAGGCCGTAAACGCTACTCTCCGCAGAAAGCGACAGACTCAGATCCGCCGGGCTAAACGCCGACGCAGGAAAAATATTTTCACAAAGTACAGGGATTACGACTAAGGCCGCAATCCCTGAAAGGTATTCTTCTGTCCTGGCATCAGCACAATGTGCATTCACCCATGGTTCTCAGCCTGATTCTTCTTATGCCTTTTTCTCAGCTCCCTTGAATGTTCCCGGCGCAGAGCAATCGCATCCGCCTCCTCCTCAGTAATAAATTTTGTGGTCTTGACAACGTAAAACTTTCCTCCATCCGTTCTCCTGACTCTGATTTTCCCTTTTAAATACCCATGTTTTTCGCAGTAGGCAACACAATAATAATGTCTTCCGTTTGCGGTAAACCACTTTATTTTTTTCCGCAGATTTCTGTGGCAGAGGTAACATTTGCTGGAAATCACCTCCCGGTCGGCCATGGCCTCCGCTTTATCGCCGAACTGTCGGGAAATATATTTCATATAGGTATCAAATTGTGCTTTTACTTCCTCCTTCCTGGTTTTAGGAGGATGAAATACATCGTAGGATACGTTTTTAACAATATCCTCATTTTCCGTTAGAATCTTTGAGAATATTTTCGCAGTATAATAAGCATCACTGAAGGCTCTATGAAAGGGTATCTCTTTTTCCATACCAAGAAAATCAATGGCATATTCCAGAGACCTCTTTGTTTTTCTGTCCTCATACGCAATCCCAAACAGCTTTTGCACGTCTAGAAAGGCTACCGGCCCCTCCGACAAAGGCGTCATTTTGTAATATTCCATATTGCGCTGCAGCTCGGTAAGATCCTGCATCCCCCAGGTACAAAACAAATACTCTCCCTCTCCGCACCACTCAAGAAAGGCTTTCACTGCCTGGGGAAAGGACAGCCCTTTCTCCAGCTCCTGCATTTCCATGTGAAGCAGTTGACCCGTAATCTCATTCATTTCCCGATATACAGTGGGTCTGATCAGCTCATGAAACTGATTTATCATAACGCTTTTATCATTTAGCTTTATGGCGCCGATTTCAATGATCTCAAAGGGCAGATGAACCGTCTGCTTTTCCTCTCCCGAACTACTTTGATTCCATTCCAAATCCAATACAATATAATTCATCCGCTATACCTCTGTGTTCTCATTTTTCAGCCCGGAATAGAATCGGCGCAGACTCAGCCGTCCGCTGTCCGCCACTGAATCTTTCTCAACCCTTTTCTACAGTAAGTATATCATGAGTTATCCCCTTAACCCAAGTATGGGCCAGCTCTATCCAGGAAGTGCATTCCTCCTGAACACCTTGTCCATCACTGTTCTCCGTCAGATGGTTGGCCAGAGACAGTCCGTGCTCTCCCTTAGGATACATATGAAATTCTGTAGATATATTCGCTCTGCGCAGAGCGTTTACAAGAAGCAGAGAATTTTCAACCGGAACAGACTGGTCGGTATAGGTATGCCAGATGAACGCCGGAGGTGTCTTGGCGTTCACCCTTTTTTCCAGAGAAAGCTTTTCTCTAAGCTGATCCTGCCCGTCTCCCAGCAAACACGCAAAGGAGTCTCTGTGAGCGAATTCTCCTGACGTGATCACAGGATAGCACAGGATAATTCCATTGGGGCGAAGAAGCTCATGGTCTGAGTCTGTCAGCCCGATTCCTTCTGCAAGAAAATTCTCGTCCCAAAACATTCCCAGGCTGGCTGCCAGATGTCCTCCCGCCGAAGCCCCCTGGACAATGATTTTTTGAGAGTCCACACTCCATTCTTCCGCATTTTTCCGGATCAAGGCCACGGAGGCCGCCAGCTCCAGAAGTGATGTGGGAAACCGCGCAGGTGCACAGGAATATCTCAATACAGCGGCATGATAGCCCATTGCCAAAAATTTTAACGCAACAGGCTCCCCCTCTCTGTCTGAGGTTCTGGCATATCCGCCTCCCGGGCAGACCAGTACAAGAGGCCTTTTTCCAATCGCCATAGAGTCGGAAGCATCCTGAATATAAGTAATCAGTCGCGCTCCCGGCAAAGATCCTTCCTCGTGTAGTTCATAAACAGTATGAATCATCTTTTCCTCCATTCTGAAGCATTTACGCTCTTTACAAAGCCTTTTACCTTAGTAGGCTCTTCCCCAGTAAACCATTTTCCTGGCCGGTCTGCCGCAGCACACGCAGGCATCCGCTATGCGCTCCTGGTCAAAGGGCATACAGCGGCTGGTCACACTAAGCTTTTCCTTGATGGCGTCCTCACACTCTCGGCTGCCGCACCACATTGCCTTCACAAAACCGGATTTTTCGTGAAAGATCCTTTCAAATTCCTCCATGCCTGCTGCAGAATAGGTATGCTGATCTCTGTGAATCCTTGCCCGCTCCAGCATCTGCCTCTGCATTGCATCCAGCGCTTCACCCGTCCGGACTTCCAGCTCATCCAAGGATACTTCCGTTTTCTCCCGGGTATCCCGGCGGCAGATCACACACTTCCCGGCCTCAATATCCTTTGGACCGATCTCTATGCGTATGGGATATCCCCGCATCTCCGCTTCCGCAAACTTCCAGCCGGGAGTCTTTTCAGAGTCATCCACCTTTACGCGAAAGCTCCCCTTGAGCCTGTCGCGCAGCTCATATGCTTTGTCCAAAACCCCGTCTTTTTTCTGCTGAATGGGAACAATACACACCTGTATGGGCGCTACTCTGGGAGGCAGCACAAGACCTTCGTTATCACCATGCACCATGATAAGAGCGCCGAGCAGTCTGGTGGATACTCCCCAGGAGGTCTGATGCACGTGCTTTAAGGTATTATCCTTGTCCGCAAACTGAATGCCGAAGGCTTCCGCAAAGCCATCCCCAAAATTGTGGCTCGTGCCTGACTGCAGCGCTTTTCCGTCGTGCATCAGAGCTTCTATGGTGTAAGTGGACACCGCTCCCGCAAACTTTTCCTTATCCGTTTTCTGGCCCTTGATGACAGGAATTGCCAAAACCTCCTCACAGAACCCGGCATAGATATTCAGCATTTGAATGGTTCTTTCCTCCGCCTCTTTCGCGGTGGCATGAGCCGTATGCCCCTCCTGCCACAAGAACTCCCGGGATCTCAGAAAGGGTCTCGTCTCCTTTTCCCATCGGACTACAGAGCACCATTGATTATACACTCTGGGCAAATCACGGTAGGAATGAATATCATTTTTATAAAAATCACAAAAAAGCGTTTCCGAGGTGGGCCGGACGCAAAGCCTTTCCTGCAGCTTTGCCATGCCTCCATGGGTGACCCAGGCCACCTCAGGAGCAAAGCCTTCCACATGATCCTTTTCCTTTTGCAAAAGGGACTCTGGAATAAACATGGGCAGATAAACATTCTCCACTCCCGCCTCCTTGAATCTTTCGTCGAGCTGCTTCTGAATCAGCTCCCAGATCGCATATCCGGCAGGCTTAATAACCATACAGCCCTTTACGCTGGTATAGCCTACCAGCTCCGCTTTTTTTACCACATCCGTGTACCACTGGGCAAAATCCGCATCCATGGATGTAATCGCTTCCACCATCTTCTTTTCTGCCATTATATTTCTCCTTTCGCTCTCCGGCCGACAACAATAAAAAGTACGCCATACAGCTTTTGATTCTCAATAATTTATTAGGAATTAAAAAGCCTTCGTCCCTGACAAGGGACCGAAGGCTCGGCGGTACCACCCTATTTGATGCAGACTGCATCCGGCTTTTATACCGTTAACGCCGGCTTACGCTGTATTTTCATACAGGACTCCAAGGCAGGTTCCGAACCTTCCGCCTAAAGACCTCTCAGCCGCAAATACATGCCACGTCCTCTCTCTGGAAAGCTTCCCGTCCGTACTAATCCTCTTCACAGTCGTTTTTTTTATGTATGTGATTGTAGTGCATCCCGTCCTTTTTGTCAAGAGAATACAAAACAACCGCTTCAAGTTGTCAGAAGCATAATATTGAAAATATTGATAATGATGCTTAGTCCCAAGCTTCCAAACGCCAGAACCATTCCCACAATGGAACAAATCTTTCCCGCTGTGGCCAGATTCCCCTTGCTGGAGCCTTTTCCCATTCTGGCTCTCCCCGCGCCAATAGCCCCCAAAAGCACACCGATCAGGGGCCAGAAAATTCCAAAAGGAATAGAGAGAATTCCTAAGACAAGAGCCTGCTGCGCAGCCTTATAATTGTCAACCGTCTGCACAGGAATCACATTCGGCATGGGAGTTCCCTCCTGGGCTTCTCCGGCCCCCTGCCACTGTGCGGAATCAGGCAGCGGCTGAGTCAAAACCTGCAGCAGCTGAGTCAGACTTTCCCTATAGGGCTTTTTGATAAGACATGCCACAAAGCCGTCAAGCCCCCACTCCTGGCCAAGATTGCCCTTCAGCCAAGCTTCCAGATGGAACTTCCCATCGGCATAGGACCATTTCAGATATTTAAACCCCTCAACCATTGCGTCTCCTGCCCGGTACGCAGGCTCTCCCTTCCAGTCGGACATAACGAAACTGTTTTTCTGAAGATAATCATTCATTATAAAATACACAAAATCATCCGGCTTATTCAATACCAGATCCTGTACAAACCTTGCCATTTTTCCTCCGTTCCCGAGCCTCCCAGAGGCTCAGTCAATAAATTCATCTGGATAAAATAAAATCTCTTTTCAGTTGCAAAAGAGTTCTCAGCTGCATTAAAATATAAAAAAGTATGGCGCGGGCCTCAAATTCCTCTCTGCTCACAGGAAGACTCTGTCCCTTTATCTCAAGAAACAGCCTCTGTAGTCTCTCCAACAGCCCTTCTACGGTATTTTCCCTGTGATAGCCTCTCTCAATCTCACCGATCAGCTCCGCTACCTGTTCCGCCTGCTTCGGCAGATGTTCAAGCTTTTTAATATTACTGTAAATTTCCTGCAGCAGGATACTCTGCCTCTCTCTCATCCGAATATAGTCCAGCTCATAGCTGTCCCTGCCAAACAAATGATTATCATAATTAGCCGCAGCGCAGAACTTTGCCTTCTCCAAGGCTTCTTCAAGCTTTTCAAAGCAATGGGAATGATAATCCGCCTTATCTTCTCTTGGCAGCCAGCGGGACATTCGGCGGAGAATCTCTCTTATTTGGTCATCCACCTGATCCGCCAGACGCGCAAACTCCCCCTCCTTTCTGTGCAAATGCAAATTTACCAATATCCCCATTGCCGTACCGATCAAAAAAAGCATCGCCTCATTGACCAGCAGCTCTCCAGACATTGACTTCTCTCCGTAAAAGTGCGTAATCAACACGGAGTCCATTGCTATGGCCTCCTTCCAGCCAGCGCAAAGGCATAATAATGCAAACAACAGCAAGTATAGCGCAAATGCACAAAGCGTGTACCCGAATACAAAAAAGCAAGACGCCGCCAGCGCCAATGCGCAAAAAAAAGCAATCCCTCTGTATACTGCGCTTTTCAATGTCTCTTTTTTGGTATTTCGAATGCTAAGAACCGTAATAATGCCTGCAGTTGCAGAGTACCGCAGTCCCAGCTCTCCCGCCAAAGCAATAGATATAACTGCTGCAACTGCAATCTTCAAGCTCATGACAATCTGAGCTCTCCAGTCAATCCTCCTAAAAAACATCAAAGGCTTCTCCTTTTTGCAAAAGCATCCTCCGGCTCTTTCATCTACTATAATATATTTGCGTAAAACCTTCAAGATAAAGTCATATAAATTGCATTAAAGCAAAAATTAAAATATCGATTCGGCAATATCCGGCGCTGCTTTTATACTGTTCACAGAAAAAGGGCGCAGACTGCGCCCTTGAGACCGTTCTTCCCTTCGTAAATCGGTGCCTTTCTGTTTTTCCCACGTGTCCTCCGCTATTCAAGGCGCAGCCTTTTCAGCGCCTTCTGCCCAATCAGGCAGTTTCCATGCTCCTCCAGATGTAAAACCTTATCCTTTTCCGCAGCATAAAGTCTTCCGAACTCCAACGCCTGAATACAGGCTCTGCTGTAGCGCTCATAGGAAGCCCCGCCTCTCTGTAGATATAAATAATATACGCCATCCATTTCATAAAGAGTGCTGCAGACCCGCAAATTGTTCGGAAGCGCCAGGGCAAGCCCCATCACCTCCCTGATACTGTCAAAGCAGAAAACCGCAAAGCCAGGGCGTTCTGCGGCCCGACTTTGCCCGGGCTTCTCTTCCTCTTTGTCCTTTTTTCTCTCAGGCGGCGTTTGTCCACCTTTTTCCACCTGCTCTGTAAGACCCACTTTTTCTCTGGTCTTTTGAAGAACCTCCTTCATTTCCCTCAGGCACTCTATGATCTGCTCCCCATTTTTGATGTCAAAGGGTTCCCTTTCCGAAAAGGTCAGCAAAAGCCCCTGGTCGGGCAACATCATAATCTGCAGGTCAAAGGCAAACCGCGGAGGCTTATATCCTACCTCCTCCGCCGCCTGCTCAATAATATCCTGTACGACCACCTTTGCCTTGTCACTGCGCAGAACAAAGTCCTTATAATCAATATCATATTCGTCCAGCTCTTCGTTGGACAGAAAACACTTTACGGTTTTGTCATCTACTCTCTCTATTTTCATACTTACCTCCGTTCCACTGCGCTTGAAGCCCTTCGCCCTGGACGTCCCCCGGGCTTTGGTACAAATGTCGGCAGTAAAATAAACATGGAAAAGATTTTTCTTTCCTTTTATATTTAAGTAATGTATAATTTTTATTATAATTGAATTGTACGAAAACATCAACCTCATTGATAAGATTATCTTTTCAGTTTCACACCAGAAAGGAGGTTTGTCATGCCATCCCACCAGCAGACCACTCAACCTCAATCCTACGTATATTCCCAAAATGCCAAGGACTTTAACGCTACCAGGCATTCTGCCATGGGGCGGGGACATACTGCGGATCATAACTCCACTGAGAGAAATGAGGTTCTCGATGGGGTAAAACGCACCCTGCTCAACAGAATGGTAAGGGCCAATCTGGATTCTCAGCTTGAGGCGGCTACTATCGGAGACCGTCTGGAAAACCAGAAAAAAAGCACCATGGACCTCTCCCTGAAAAGAATCTCCTCTTTTCAGCAGGAGGGCAAAGATCTGATCGCCATTAAGAAGGCGGAGGAAAATATGCTGGCCAAGCGGGAAGAGGACGCTGAGGTCGCCAGAAAAGAGCGGGATGCTGCAAAGAACGATTATGATCAGGCCTCTTCCCGGGAAAATCTTGCTACCAAAAGAGCTTATGAAAGATCTCTTATGGCAGATGCCCAGACCCGTATGGATGCCTATGATCCCAATGCCAACATGGAAAAACTGGCCTATGCCCGAAGCATCAGAAAAAATTTAAAGGCCGGCAGCAAGGAGGCCGCAGAGGTCGAAGCCATAGAAGATTCCCTTCTTGCAAAATCCCGGCAGAATCTTGAGGATAAAAGGGCTGTAGATACCTTTAACCAACATCATAAGCACTCGGCCGATGACAGGGCATATCTGGAAAAAGTCCGTCAGAGGGCAAAAAAGGCTCAGGAAACCGCAGCATCCAAAAAAGCTACTTATGACGCCCTGTCCCGGACAGCCTCCAGTGCGGAAAATGACGTCATTGGTCTGAAGGCAGCCGTAGCCCAGCGGGAAAAGATGATTGCCGAAAACAAGGAGAAAATAATAGAAGAAACCTTCCGTCTTGACGAACATTACGATAAATGGCAGCAGACCCGGAAGCAAGAGCTTGCAAATGCAAAGTACAGGCAGTATTACCAGCAATATGATGACGCCGCTATGAAATATTATGTGCTTACGCGCACAAAGGGCAGTAATGGCATCAACGCAGAAAGCATCACCGGCGCGGCCTCCAAAGACATTCGGGAATATGTGGGCAACATTACCGAGCAGCAGTACCAGTCCCAGCGCCTCAATTTTACCTTGGGCCAGTCTAACTCCTTCAAGATTACCTCGCCTCCTAATCCCAATACCAAGGCGAACATCAAAAGTCACAAAAAAATTACCGCACAATGGGAGAAAAAGGGGATTGCCGGTCAGGAAAACACGATTCAGAAGGGCAAGCTGGACATGGACTTTCATTCCGTGGGCAAAAACGCCGGAAAAACTCAGGATATGAGCCTCTCCGTAGATAAAACTACCGAGTCCGGAGAGCTGCTGGATTCCCGAGATATGTTCCGCATTGAAACAATGGTAAGCAGCCATTGGAAGGGCGGCAGGCGCCAAAATGTCCAGGGCGTCTGGCTGAACGATGAATTTGTCTCCGCCAACGACTCCATTTATGCCGACAAGAAGGACGCAGGACTGGGATACGGAAGGAAGGTATCGGACAGAGGAGAATTCAAAAAGGACGCCGAATTAATTAACGCCATACGTCTCTCCCCATACTTCAATCATATCTATTCGGAAAATATAGAATACTATATGTCCTATCCGGAGAACGATCTGGTTGACAGCTCTCCCGGAGCAGGCCCCGCCTCTCTGTCCTTTGACACACAGGCAAATGCGGTCAACTCCGCCTTTCTGGATGCTACGCCCGATGAAAAGGCTCAATGCCTCTACAGTTTATTCGCACAGTCTCCCATTGAGCAGAGTGCTTTGGACAATGTGCTGAATTTTATAAAGGCCCATGATCTTCGTGACACGCTTGTCACTGTTTTGAAGTCTATGCTCTCCAATCAACAGGAGAACATCATGCAGGAAGGCGTCCGAATCACAAAAGCATACTTACAGACGAACAGCAGTGCACAGCAGCCCGCCGCTCCTCCCAGTACGCCGGGCGCTTCCGTTAAGGATCATGCCTATCAGCTCCTCTGTCTGCTTGTGATCTCAAAGAGCCCTTCCACAGCATCCCAAATGTGGAGTAAGGTGCAAAATTTCTTTTTGGACGAGGGCGAAAAAACCGGAATATCCGCCTTGGATGGAACAGTAAATTTCGGTCAGATGCAGGAAATTTATGACTCTCTTATGAGAGAATCAGTCAATCTTGCCACCGGAAGGACAAAGCGTCTGGGAGAACTTGAAGACTTGCTGGAAAGTACATCTCTTGGCGATGACGAACGTGCAAAGCTGGAAAGTGAGAAGACAGTTCTTGAGAAGCAGGCTTCCCACGGAGGCGCTTCCGACTACATCGGGCTTTTTACAAGTATTTTGTCCCTGATCAACGCTTTTAAATCAGGAGTGGAATATTTGCAAAATGGTGCGGAAAGTGACGAATATGCCCAGGCGAAACTTCTTCAGGACAAATACGTGACAAAGATGGATAATGTGTTTGAAGGTCTCTCCATATTGGTGGATCTGGCCGACTCGGTATTTTCCATCTTAAGCTTTAATCCCCTTGAAGACTTTCTGCCCCATTTAGATCCCGCTTCTAAAGTGTGGAATACTGTAAAGCACTCTTTCAATATTGCAAAACACATTTACTATATTGTACAGAAAAGCCGTAAGCAGCATGCAATCCAGGGAGCGGAAAAAACGATTACAGGCGCCGAGCAGGATCCCAACAGCCAAATGGGCAGAGCCTCACTGCAGAATCAGCATCTTAAGTTCTTTATGGCCAGCGCCAGACGCTATAATGCCAAATCCATCAGTGAGGACGTGACAGAGACCGTTGTTTCATCAATGAGTATTGCATCTGAGTATGTGGATCCCGTATCCTCCACCATTTTAAATGTGGTCGGAAGCGGAATTAAATTTTTTGCTAAACTTATCGGAAATAAAATTTACAACTGGCGCGAGCAGAAAGGAGCCGTTACCGCCGCTCTGGGTGATCCTAAATATTATGACTATCCGCATTTTGATTCCATATTAAAGGAATATACAGGAATTAACGGCAGAAGTCATCTTGCACAGGTCAGCAGGATTTTTACCGCAATAGACACCCATGTGCTTCTGAGGGGAGCTCCTCCGGGCTCACCGGAGGAACAGCTGGCAAAAACCGCAATGAGCGCCTTTTATAATGTGGATGGCCCCAGCGGTACAAACATCCGCAAAATCCCTTTAAGCGCCCTTTTAGGCCAGGTCGGCGAGGGGGAGAACTGGCGTTCCCGTCTGGCAGCCGCCATCCGATAGGCATTTGGAAAGGAACGATTTTATCAATGGATCAAGACAAGAAACAATTTTTAAAACGTGTAAAACCTCTTTTGGAACAGGAATTCGGGACTTCCTCAGAGGAAAACGGCGTTGTGAGGGTGATTGCCAGGGATCTGGGCTTTTTTGCCGGCAATGCTATCATCGAAGTCAACTGGGTTTCCTACCGCCAGGGGGCGGCCGATCCACATCCTGTGCTTCAGTTCAACTGCACTCTTGCCAAGGATATTGAGGATAAGGAAATTCCCACTATGAAGGAGGGCCTTTGGGAGCTTAATAAAATTACGCTTTTTGGCCACTACGGTTTTTTCAAGCCTCTGAGACAGATTTATCACTGCTACCGGATACCTGTTAATCTCAGGGAGCCCGATGCCATGCTGGCTGAAATCACATATATTCTCGGACAGCTCAAAAAGCAGCTGAATACTTTTTTGGATTATGTGCTGATGCTGGCTGAAGGATCAGAAACCATAAGCCTGGGGGAATACATGATAGGTACCAATGCAGATCAAATCATAGACGAGGCATTAAGCGAAATGAACACACTCTTTCCCAATGACAGGGATCAAGCGCAATGACTTACCTGGAGACAGCAATTCACCTGATGATGATGCGCGCCGTTTCCTACCTGGAGGAAAAAGGCTCTTTTGACTGCCTGGAGCGTTTTCCGGGTGTCGCCAGGGCTATAGCGCGTCTTCAGGAAAAAGATATACAGGCCTGGGCACAGGCAGACTTCCAGGGTACAGAACGTCTTTTGCAGGTTTTATCCCTGATGAGCGGCAGTAGCGAACCAGACCGGGTGCTTCAGTCCGTGCTGGAGCTAAGTCTGGCAGTCTCCCATCTGCCGGAGTTTGCCGCCTGCCTTCAATATTATACTGGCTCCGGGGTTACTCTCCATCTGGCCTATGAAATGGAGGGCATTTTATTTCCGGAAGCGGCGGATGCAAGAAAAAAGCTGGATGGATTAGACGCAATCTGCTATATTGACCGCAGAAAATGTCCTATTCTACACGCAGAGCTTCATCTGGATGACAGAGTCTTTTTTTACCTTATGGGAGATAACGGCATGGATCGGGAGCTTGTGTCCATGTGTAAAATATTCCGCCATAAGGAATCTCTGCATCCTCTTTATGCCTTCGAAAATATTGCCGTAAGAGGCGCAGAGTTCCTGCAAAACGGCGGCGGAATCATTCAGCTCACAGGCCGGGGCGGGCGGCGTTTTCTCGCCCGGCATATCTGTCGTCAGGCAGGCAGGGATCTTTTGTCCACCGATGTATCCGGATGGAATATCGCCGGAGAGTTCTCCATTTTCAGAATGAAGCTGATCAGAGAAGCGCTTTTTCAAAACGCAGTCCTCTGTGTTTATGGGATTACCCATCATTGGCTTGAGAGTCATGGTCTGGATCAGGAATTCCTTATAAGAGAGCTTATTGAGCCTCTGACAGAAAAGGGGGTCTCCCTTATTTTCTGTTCGGAAAAGGGCATTGGCCTATGGCGCGAATATTCTGTGCTTGTGGAGGATCTGCCTTCCCTTTCCTTTCAGGAGCGCAGGCAGGTCTGGGAAGGCTTTTCCTCCCAGTACGGTCTGGAGCTTGACTGCATCCATTTTGCCGCCCGCTATTATCTGGATCCCAGCGAGGTTGCGGAAGCCTTTCTGACCCGGATACAGCGGGGAGGTGTGGAAGAAAAGCGCAGGCTCTCTTCCATTTGCTATGAAATTGCCGGACGCGGCTTAAAGGATTCCCTGGGTACGGTGATTTATCCTTCCGTCACTATGGAGGATCTGAAGGTGACCGATTCCATAAGAGAAATTCTCACTCAGATCATTGCCAGCGCAAACGGCACCTACCGTATTTTTGAAGAATGGAATTTAAAAAAATCCTATCCCTATGGCAGAGCCGTTACTGTCCTTCTCACCGGTCCCCCGGGAACCGGAAAAACCATGAGCGCCCATGCCATTGCTCAAAGCCTGGGAATTCCTCTTTATCAGGTCAATCTGTCCAATATTGTGGATAAATACATCGGCGAAACGGAAAAACATTTGGAGGAAGCGTTTTCCTTTGCCGAAAAGACCAATATGGTTCTCTTTTTTGACGAAGCAGATTCTCTGTTTGGAAAGCGCAGCGAGGTTTCCGATGCCAAGGACAAATATGCTAATACGGAGGTTTCCTATCTTCTTCAGAGACTGGAGCAGTATCATGGCACAGCCATTATGGCCACTAATTTCCAGAATAACATTGACCCTGCTTTCCTGCGCAGAATAAAATATGCCATTCGTTTTCTTCCTCCTGATGAAGAGCAGCGTCTGGCTATCTGGAAAAGCTGTATACCGGAAGAACTTCCCTGCGGCGATCTGGATCTTCCCTATCTGGCAAAACAATTCGACTTTTCGGGAGGAACCATTAAAAATGTTCTGCTGAACTCCTGCGTAATAGCGCTGGCTCAGAACGAGCCTCTTAACATGCTCCATATACTGAAAGCTGTCCGCAACGAATATATTAAAATGGATCGGCCCGTAAGCAGTTCCATATGGGGAGAATACGGCTACCTCCAGCCATAATATTTCTCCCCCGGAAAATGCTTTACAATGACTGCAACGCCAAGATTCTGCAGTCTTTTCAGATAGCGGATTTCCTTTTCCTTTATCGGCTTTGGATAGTTTCAGCCGCATCCGGCCGCATCATGTTTTTGTGCTCCCGCAGCAGTACTGCAGCGGACAAAATTCCCGCCAGCAGGGCGGTTGCCCCAAAGTTCATCCATAATCCCGTCAGTCCCAGAGGCCAGAGCACAACAACCAGCACCACCGGGAAAATCAGTGCTGTGGAAATAGAAATCAGAGAAGCCGGCACAGGTTTTTCAATGGCCAGCATATAACTTTGAGTGGCAAAGGAAAACCATCTTGTCAGATAAGTGAGGCTGAATATCCTGAGGGCAGCCCCCGCAATGTCCATAAGCTCCCCGTTTCTGTCCGTGGTAAACAGCCCTGCAATCTGGGCGGGAAGCAGAAAAATAATTACCATAGCCAATAAGGAAACAACTGCGCTTGCAATATAGCAGCACTTCTCAATGGCCCTGACACGGGAGTACTTACCCGCTCCCAGATTATATCCCACAGCAGGCTGAAGAGAATCGCACATGCCATACAGCAAGGGCTGAATGAAGCCCTCCGCATACATCAAAATACCGTAGACGGACACTGCGGTCTCTCCCCCCAGCCGTACCAACAGTACATTCATCAAAATAGAGGTGATTCTTCCCGCAATATTGTTCAAAAAATTGGGTGTTCCGCAGGAAACAACCTGGCGCACCATACGCAGGGAAAACCGGGGACGGCAGAAACGAAGCTGCATTTTCCCAAGCAGGAATGGAGACAGCGCAATACATGCGCTGAGGCACATGCCCATACAGGTAGCCAGCGCCGCGGCCCATATGCCCCAGCGAAATACATATAGAAACAAAAATTCCAGTCCTGCACTCAGCACCGACATAAAAATGTTCAGAAACATGCTGCCGTTGATTTTTCCGCAAATGCGCAAATAATTGTCCGTAGCAAATACAATCGTTGTAACGGGGGAACAGATAGCATATACCCGCAAATACTGTACGGCCAGGGCCGCAAACTCCCCCTCTGCTCCCATCAGCCCGATCAGCCCCGGCGCGGCCGCAAAGAGAATCACTCCCACAAGAACTCCCGCTCCGAAAATCATCAGACAGGCACAGGTAAAAATATTGTTTGCCTCTTCATCGTGTTTTTTTCCAAGACTTATGGAAATGGGGACTGAGGATCCCATACCGATCAAATCCGCCAAAGAAAAATTAATGATTACAAAGGGCATGGCAAGATTCAGCGCCGCAAAGGCCGTTTCTCCTAAAAACTGCCCTACAAAAATTCCGTCCATAAGCTGATAAAGAGCTGAGGCCAGCATTCCCACCGCCCCGGGGAGAGAAGCCATGAAAAACAGCTTCAGTGGCGGCGTCTTGGAAAATAAGGTCTGAGAGTTCATTATTGGTTCCTCTTTCTTTCGTCTTTTTTCAAAATTCTTTTCTCAAATTCCTCACACAGATTTTGTGCAAAGCATTCAAAGGCGTCTACAAATTCGGGGGAGAAGTCCTGAAGGGTCCGTTCAAGAGCCCGCTGTTCGGACAAATTCATTTCTTCCATAATCTCATCCGCATATTGCCTCCCCCTTTGCGTTAAAAGAATGGTCTTTTCTTTAGTGGGCCCCGCCGCCCCAAGCGTAATATAATCCTTCCGAAGCAGCTCCCTCACCACCGTGTTAATCGTCGTTTTGGGAATCAGCCATTCCTCGCAGATCTGCTTTTGCGTATGGGGCCTGCCATCATCTAAAGCGCTCAAAAGCGCCAGAGTATTTTCCTTAATACCCATTTTCTTTGCGCAAAAATAATACGCACCATCTATCTTATTGATGGCGTTTACCAGACTGCGTACTTCCTCCGAGTAATCTCTTTGATTTTTCACATTTTCACCCCCTGCCCGTCTGAAGGGACATCCATCCAATGCGTGAAAAAAGAATCCGCACTCATCATTTATCGTCCGGATTCTTTTATAGTACGAATTCATAATATTGTCAAGTCAAAAACTGATTTCTCTGACCTCTCACACTTTTATTGTGCGTCAGGACGCAACAGCTCTTTGCGCTTTTTCAACAATACCACAGCGGACAACACTGCCGCAAGCAGGGATGTTCCTGCAAAATTCAGCCACAGACCAGTCAGTCCAAAAGGCCAAAGCAGAACAATCAAAAGGACTGGGAAAATCAACGCTGTGGAAACAGAAATAATAGAGGCCGGTATAGGCTTCTCTATCGCCAGCATATAGCTCTGGGTTGCAAAGGAAAGCCATCTTGTCAGGTAGGTGAAGGCGAACAGCTTCAGAGCGGATATGGCGATTATCATCAATTCTCCGTTTACCTCTGTGGTAAACAGTCCTGCAATCTGGGCGGGAAACAGAAAGATGAGCACCATGGATAAAAGGGATACCACAGCGCTTGCAACATAGCAGCATTTTTCTATGGCTCTTACCCGGGAATGCTTTCCGGCCCCCAGATTATAGCCCACGGCCGGCTGCAGGGAGTCACACATTCCGTAGAGCAGCGGCTGGATGAATCCGTCCGCATACATCAAAATACCGTAAACGGATACCGCCGTTTCCCCTCCCAGACGCACAAGCACCGTGTTCATCAAAATGGAGGTAATCCTTCCCGCAATGTTGTTCAGGAAATTGGGCGCTCCACAGGAAACAATCTGTCGTATCATCCGCAGGGAAAACCGGGGACGGCAGAAACGAAGCTGCATTTTTCCCATAAAAAACGGAACAAGAGCTATACCCGCACTGACAAACATCCCCAGGCAAGTGCCCAGCGCAGCGGCCCAGATCCCCCATTGAAATACATACAGGAACACGAATTCCAAAACTGCGCTCAGGACTGACATAAAAATATTCAAAAACATACTTCCATTGATTTTTCCGCAAATGCGCAGATAATTGTCCGTAGCAAATACAATCGTGGTTATCGGAGAGCAGATAGCATATACCCGCAGATACTGCACTGCAAGGGACGCAAAATCTCCTTCAGCTCCCATAAGTCCGATCAACCCGGGCGCAGCCGCATACAGGATCCCGCCCACCACGGCTCCTGCACCCACAATCATCAGGCAGGCGCAGGTAAAAATATTATTGGCTTCCTCAATCTTTTTCTTCCCTAGATTAATGGAAATGGGGACCGAAGAGCCCACACCGATCAGATCCGCAAGAGCAAAGTTAATAATTACAAAGGGCATGGCAAGATTCAGCGCGGCAAACGCGGTTTCCCCCAAAAAACGCCCCACAAAAATACCATCCACAAGCTGATAAAGAGCCGAAGCCAGCATACCCACCGCCCCCGGTATGGATGCCATAAAAAAAAGTTTTAAAGGCGGTGTTTTCGCAAATAAAACCTGTGAATTCATAATGTTTCCTCCGTTTCTCCAAAACTAATTTTTAATTCCCCAAACGGATTCCACGCCGCATGATTTCAAAATAATTCTAATCATGAAATTCTGCCGCAACACAAAATACGAATCCGTACTGTGTATCATAGTACGGATTCGTATTATTGTCAAGAAAAATCTGTTATCTTTTTTTGTTCAGAGGCTCCATTATCGCTTTTTTCATGGTTCGTACCAGATGGTTCAAGGGAGCATATCAGCAGATCATTCATCTGCTTTTTCAGTAGTCCCTTCTGCCGTCATCAACAACTGCTAAAAAACCGCTTTTTAGTGATGTTCTTTCTTGTGAGAAAGCCCCACGCGCTCGTACTGTTCCTCCGGGGCTTCATTCTCCTTCATCATTCTAACCATGGCGCTCTCAAGCCTCTTTTCCGTGTCTTCCTCCCGAAAAGGCATATTCTGCACCGGATCCTTCCAAAGATCATAAAGGAGAGTGCCTTGACGGTAAGCGCTGAAATTGGTCTTTGCCGGAATCCTCATCACCTTTGAGCCTTTCATATGAGGAAATCCGTCCAGCAATTCAGCCTGACTCAACTCCTCCGAGGTAAAGGGTTCCCGCATATGACAGGGCATATCCGTATACTCAAAAAGAGGTGTGTTTTCCTCAGAAACCGGAGCCTTCATATACACATATCTGCCGTCAGTGATATTGACGTGTCCTCCAAAGACGCCAAAAAGAGCGGCGTCCCGGATTGCTTCGTCCGTCCGGATAACAGGCGTGAGGCTCCTCCCGTCCATGCATTCCGGCAACTCTGCCTGAAAAAATTCTGCCAAAGTAGGCACAATATCCACTGTCTGAGCCAGGGCTTCCCTCCGCTCTCCCTTTGCGTCAGGACACCTGGGATCATAGAGAAAGAAGGGCAGGTGGACAATTTCCTGATACATGGGCTGAATATTCTTGCCCATCCATTCCTTTTCACCCAGCATAAATCCATGATCTGTATTTACAATGAGCATGGTATCCCTCCACATGTCAAGCTGGTCCATTTTGTCCAGAAGCCTGCCCAAATTATGATCGCACATACTTAACAGGGCGGCATACTCATAACGCACATGGCGGGTAGCCTCGGGACCGTATTCATTCTTCCCATAATCGGGCCAATCCAGATTCTTTCCATGGTAATCGTGGGGATAAAGCTTCTTGTAATTTTCCTGCGTATAAAAAGGTTCATGAGGATCGAATATCTCAATCTGCAGATACCAATCGTCATATTTGGCGTTTCTCTCGATAAAATCCAGGCCGCTGTCCATTGTCCGTGTCTGAGGCATCTGAGCCTCCGTCTTCAGAAAGGCCCGGTTAATCCAGTCATGGCGCCAATTCTGTCCATTCTGGCGGCGGCATAGAGTTTCCGGAAACTCCGGCCACGGAACTTGTCCAATCCAAGGGTCGCCCTGCTGCCCTCTGTGCATTTCATAGCTGTCAAATTTCGTCAGATAACAGCTACCGCCAGCCTCCCAGTAGTGGAAATGATCGGTGGTGACATGTGTATAAACCCCCTTTTCCTTCAAACGCTGTATCACGGAATCATCATAGGGCTGAAGGGGAGACCAGGACGAGTGGAGAAAATTATAACGGCCTGTGTGAAGCTCCCTTCTGGCAGGCATACAGGGAAGACTGCCCGCATAAAAATTGTCAAAGGTCAGCGTCCTCTGCGCCAGCCGACAAAAATTAGGCATCACAGTCCAGTCACATCCATAATTTGGAAGATAATGCCTGTTCAGAGAATCGAACATAAGCATGATTGCCTTCATAAAAACCTCCCATATCTTGTTTTCACCTCTCTTTTTACCAATACAAATCCCAGTCTCCGGTCAGCCTGATAAGACTCTCCAGATAAAAATAATCCCCCCATGTATTGCACTCATCCACACCTCTGTCCGTACAGGGATTAGTGGGTGTTCCTCTCGCATAGGTGCCATGAAGGAGCAGTCCGTTTGATTCCTCGGGAGAACGCACAGCACATTTTTCCCAGAGCGCCGCCAGCAGCCGTTTGGCCGCTTTTCGGTAGTGAGACGCCTCACCGTTCTCCAGATACTTTGACATTTCCAGTATGCCGCATACCGCAATGGCCGCCGCAGAGGAATCCCTGGGTTCGCTGCTGCCATTGTCGAAGTCAAAATCCCAATAGGGAATCAAATCGTCCGGCAGATGCTCCAGAAAATAATCCGTCACCTTTCGGAAAATATCTATGTATTCCGGTTTCCTCATCTGACGATAGCTGAGAGCCGATCCGTATATTCCCCATGCCTGCCCTCGGGCCCAAGCGGAACCGTCCCTGTTTCCCTGGTGTGTCACCCCCCGTACCGGCTTTCCTGTCCCAGGGTCAAAAAAGTAAGTGTGATAGGTGGAATGGTCGGGCCGGATCACACAGTTCATAGCTGTACGGATATGAGCCTGAGCCTTTGTCCGGTATTTTTCATCCCCCGTGACCTGTGACGCCCAGAACAGCAAGGGCATATTAAGCAGACAGTCAATGATCAGTCTGTAGTTGTCCCGGGCTCCCAACTCGCCCCATGCCTGGAAGAACTGTCCCCTTTCCTGAAAGCGGGTCAGCAGCTGATCCGCCGCCATAACAGCCGCCTTTTTGGCTGTTTCATTTCCCGTCAGCTTCCATGCCGCCACGCAGGAAGGGGAATAAAGAAATCCCATATCGTGATGATCCACATCCACCTTATCCCGAATTCTATTTAAAAAGCTTTCCACTTGTATTTCTCCGGCTGTTTTCAAAAGCCGGGCCCGATCCGGCTCCTTGTCCCTCACTGTTTCAAAAGCCAGCCAGATTTGCCCTGTCCAAAAGCCCGTGGTCCACTCCACATTTTCCGTTGGAGGGTAAAAATTGTGCCGGCTGTTGGAATCAGGAAATCTTACGGTAAAATCCCTGAGATTTTCCGTCACCAGGGATACGGCTTTATCAAGGGCCTCCCTTATCTGAGAATCTGTTATTTCAGGATAACTCCCCAGGCTTTTTTCTGTCTGCATCACTGTCCTCTTTCCGCGGCGGACTGCCGCTATATATCAATTCATCATATGATCTGCGGATCGCCCTCCACTTTGTTCTCCGCAATCCATAAAATTTGAAATCCGCCCTATCGGGCTGCTTTTTCACTTTATCAATACTGTACGCAAATTCCTTCGGTATTTTCCTGTGAAAATACAATTGTTTTGCCATAGGAAGCGTATCCCCCCGCAGAAAAATAATCCACCTGGCTGATCACCTCCTGATGACAGAAGATTATCACAAATTCCCTCTGATCCTTTACGATACGGATGGCTTCCGCTTCTCTCTGGTCGAATGTCTCTCCGGTTCTTACCCTGGATACAGGTATCAGCTGGGCGCTGATACTCCGGCTCTCCTGTCCGGACACGGAGACAACCGTAAACATGGAGTGCTGTCCCTCTTGCTCACTGTGAACCTTCAGCCGACCGCATTCTTTCAGTAGATTATATTCCGGAGAGCATTTGCCCTTCACAAGCTGCGCCGTTCCTTTCAATGCAAGAAGCTCGGCTCGGACCTTCTCTCCAAAAAACCGCGCCCGTACAGTCCCGTCCGTGCCATCTGAAATCAGACGGACTTTCCCCTGACTTCCGAAGTGAAAATAACTGTCATAAAAATGAGCTCCCCTGCCGTAAAAGACATCTGCAATGACCATCAGTCCTTCTTCCACGGTTACTACCTTTCTGGTGACAAGGATACCCTTCTCCAAATATCCCAGATGGGCGCCCATAGCCAGATTCACGGCCCCTTTAAAGCAGTACTCACCCTTAATGGGATAAGCCAGACGGCTATAGCCCCAGCTGTCCTCACATTCACAGAACTCCTCTCCATCCACACACACCGTGTTGTGGCTGCCCGGATCGATAAGAATATCCTCTCCTCCTGAGTAATAATCCACATGAAGCTGGTCTCCATGTCCGTGTCCGCTTCCCAGGCAGCCGCAGTGAAAACGAATGTAATCCGCATTCACACGCCAGCCCGAACGAATCATATAATTGCCTGCATCCGTCAGTACCTTGGAGGTTTCTTCAGGCTCCTTTTCCCCAAGAGCTTCATAAGCCGCCGCACGAGCTGCCCCCAGATTCCATAGATTATCCTCAAAAAAGCGTCCTCCAGCCAGAAATTTCAGCCTTTCATCCTGAAACAGAAATGCTCCCATTGCAAGCATATCCCGTGCGTCAATGTCGTCGCTGTCGCCGTGACAGGGAATATGTCCGTTGGGTTTGCACCAGTAGCCCAGGGCATACAGCATTTTATAAATGGAGTCCTCCAGCCTTTCCGGCGCCTTTCTTCCAAACTGCTTTAAATGAAAAAGCACATCCAGCAGTCCGTACAAAACCTCGCAGTGATACATTGGACTCTGCTCCCACTGGCTTCCATCCCCAAACACCTGCATATATACCTCTTTATCCAGCCTGTCTACTGCCTCACAGATCCACTCTTCCTTCTCAAAGTACAGCCCCAGAAGAGCAAGCCCATGGTTCTGCAGAACACCCCAGTTGCTTAAATCCTGAAAGGGATTATTTACCTCTATCAGGTACTCACCATGGCATAGAAGGGTTTCGTCTATTTTGGCCCTGAGAGCCTCGTCCAAAAAGCGGCTGTCCGCAAAAAGCAACAGAGTCTTGAGCCAATTCTCAATACGGATACCGCATTCCAAGCTTCTCCAGGTTGTTTCTCTGCTTTTTTCCGTGAGCATTACACGCTCCATCCAATCTGAGATCATCTCCGTAAATTTTTTGGGATATTTTTCGTTTCCCGTCAGCTGCCAGGCTTTTCCCAGGATAAGAAAACAGGTGTGGCGGTTCAGGGCGTAAATCCATTCCGGGTCCCCTTCAGGAATATAATCCCAGATAATTTCTCCAGGAAAAGTCACCTCTTTGTTTGTCCGTTCCATTTCCCAATGCTCCCGAAACACAAAAGTATTCCGGCATATCTTTTCCGCCTGCTCAAGCACATGAGCACATTCCCCCGGAAAATATGCCCTCATATATGCTGCAGTTTCCTTCGTTTGCCTTCCGAACCAGAAATTTTCCAGTACACTCATTTCCGCTTGCCCTTTCGCTTCTCATTCCTTTTATCCTTTGATTCCGCTGGAGGCGACTCCCTGTACAAAGAACTTCTGTCCCGAGAGGAAAATAATCAGAACCGGTATCAGAGACAGCACGCTGGCAGCCATAACCAGTCCATACTCCGTGGAATACTGGGATATAAACATTTTGATGCCCAGCTGTATGGTCTTATTCTCCGTTGAGTTGAAATAGATGTTGGGTCCCATATAGTCATTCCATATGGTCACAAAGCTGAAAATAGTCAGAGTGGCCACGCTTGGCTTTGACAGAGGCAGGGCAATTCTGAAATAGTTCCCATACTCACTGAGTCCATCGATCCTTCCCGCCTCCAGCAGTTCATTGGGCAGCGACATAAAAAATTGACGCATCAGGAACACTCCAAAGGCGGTAAAGCTCTGCATCAGCACATATCCCAAATGACTGTCCACGAGACTCATCTTGTTCATCATACTATACTGAGGAAGCATATAAACCTGCCAGGGAATCGCAATGGTAGCTACATAAAAGAGAAACAGCACATCTCTTCCCCTGAATCTGCATTTTGAAAATCCATAGGCCGCAAAGCTGGACGTGACCACCTGGATAAACGTTACAATCACAGTCAGCTTAACACTGTTAAAGGTAAAGGTCAACAACGGAATTTTCGACCAGATCCTGGAGTAGTTATCCCATCTGGGGACTTCCGGCAGCCACGAAAAATTTAAGCTGAAAACCTCACTGTCCGTCTTAATGGATGCGCTCAGCATCCAGAGAAGAGGCATCAGAGTAATTACCGTCAGCACGATCAAAAGCACATACATCACTATTTTATATCCGATATTTCTTTGTTTCATGCCCATCTCCTCCTTACATGTAGCTGACCCATTTTTTCTCCAGGCGGAACTGCAGCGCCGTCAGCGCAGCCACGATCAGGAAGAGAACCATTGCCGCCGCGGAGGATCTTCCGTAGCTCCAGGAGATAAATGCCTGATTGTATATATACTGACTCATCATGGTGGATGCGTTTCCCGGGCCTCCCTGGGTCATCAGATAAACCAAATCGAAAACCTTAAAGGAATTGATGGTCAGCATCATGACAACAAAAAAAGTACTGGGCGTCAGCATGGGAATTGTAATACTTTTAAATCTTTGCAGGCTGTTCGCCCCATCTATTTTTGCCGCCTCATACAGAGATTCCGGAATATCCTGCAGAGCCGCAAGATAAACAATCATAAAATATCCCATATTCTTCCATACATTGACGATAATCAGCGCCGGAATAACCCAGTCTGAGCTGGCCGTCCATCCGGGCGGATTCTCTATGCCGATAGAGCGCAGCATATTGTTAATGGGTCCAATATCCATAAACAGGAAATTCCATACCACAGCCACCGCCACATTGGAGGCCACATAAGGGAAGAAAATAGCGCACCTGAAAAATCCCTTCCCCTTCATTTTCTGATTCAGCAAAACCGCCAGCCCCAGGGATGCGCACATGGAAAACAGCACGGTAAATATACTAAAATAAGCGGTTTTCCAAATGGACCCCCTGAAAACCCTGTCTTTAAATATCGCTGCAAAGTTATCCAGCCCTACAAATTTCATGGGATTGTAGCCATCCCACTCCGCCATGCTCAGCGCCAGGGAAAACACAACTGGTATCAGCACAAAGATAAAAAATCCGATAAAGTTGGGCAGAATAAAGGAAAGTCCCACCAAAGTATTCCTGGCATTCAGTGACATTCTTTTTTTGCTTGTTCTCGCCTCCAAATGAATTTCTCCTTTCATACACAGAGACGGCAAGATCACCTGCCGCCTCCTGTTATTCATACTATTTTACTGACCCTGAATTTCCTTGCTGCGTTCAGCCATTTCAGCCAGTCCATCATCTATGGAAAGCTCACCGATCATAATCAGGCTGTGCTCTTCGCCCAGCATCTGGTTTACTTCCGCAGATTTCTCATCGTAAGGACGGTCCAAAGCAATGTTTTTTGTCTGCAGCGCCTCTGCTGCGCCTTCAGGCATACCTTCCGCAGACGCGATGGTATTGATCATATCCTCTCCCTGCAGCGCGTGGGTTTTTCCTACTGATGCGTAAATCTGTGCGCCTTCCTCGCCGCTCACGAATTTTACAAATTCCCATGCAGCATCTTTATTCTGAGAATTTGCACTGATCCCGATAGGTGTGGTTGATCCTACGGTATAGCCCGCTTCCAGATCATCCGCATGAGGGATGGTTGCGATGCCCCAGTTTACAGTGCTCTCACCATTGTTAATCATGCCGATCAGAGTTGACATATACCAGGTTCCCATGGGCATCATTGCAACCTGGCCCTGTCCGAATACGCTTCCATAGCTGATATTCCCTGTTTTCAGAGTTGCATAATCCATACAGGTTCCGGCCTCCTGCATGCGCAGAGCCATCTCATAGTAGGGCTTGAAGAAGCTGTAATCCGTGTCCAGAATTGTATGTACGCCATCCTGTACGCCCCAGTTCTGTACACATGCCTGCCAAGTGTGGAACAAAGCGCCGTATTTTTTCTCGCTTCCCTCTCCCAGTGTCACCTGTCCGGCCAACTCCTCAAATTCCGCCCAGGTCATATCATTAGAGGGATATTCCACATTCGCCTCATCAAAAATATCTTTATTATAAAACAATATGTAATAATCCGTCGCTGTAGGCAAAGCAACCTGCTGTCCGTTTAAATTCATGGTTTCCGCCACGCCGCTGTATGTGGAAAGGTCAATGCCATCCCTTTCAATGTAAGGGGTCAGATCCTCCAGTTGGCCTCGCGCCGCAATGGAAGGGGTAGTGTCTCCATCTTTGATCCACACTACATCCAGATCGTTTCCTCCGTTTAACATAACGGTAAGCTTCTGGGTATAATCGGCTGAAGCAGTATCAATCAGCTCCACTTTAATATCCGGATGAGCCGCCTCAAAAGCCTCAACCAACGGCGCGATATGAGCGTTGGAAGCCGCATCCCAAACAGGGACCTGAATTGTAACCTGCTCTCCCGCTGCCTGAGTAGAAGCTGCTGTCTCTGTGGATTCCTGAGACACAGTTTCTTCTGTCTGTGCGCCAGATGAGTCCGTTGCAGCAGCCGGCTCACTTGTATTTCCG